>Ga0208198_1000746_pt1 | contig 33606 bp, 30 predicted proteins | sample AD_JPNTR2_MetaG_FD_184446 | JGI IMG/M metagenome (GOLD analysis project Ga0208198, IMG submission 184446) | Active sludge microbial communities of municipal wastewater-treating anaerobic digesters from Japan - AD_JPNTR2_MetaG (SPAdes) (version 2) | ecosystem: Engineered > Bioreactor > Anaerobic...
GCGTTCGGATATCTGCTGTATATCTTTAAGCCGTATGGGGATTCCCGCATAGTGCGATATTGCAGGGATATGAAGTGCAGTGTTAGAAGATCCACCTATTGCCATATCAACAGAAAGCGCATTCTCAATTGCTTTTTTTGTTACTATTTTTTTTGGTGTTAATTGTTTTTTGACAAGTTCAACTATTTTTTTACCGCTTTCCTTTGCTAAACGGATACGATCGGCCATTACTGCTGGAATAGTACCATTGTAAGGAAGTGCAAGCCCTAATGCTTCAGTAAGACAGTTCATGGAATTTGCAGTATAAAGCCCTGCACATGAACCAGCGCCTGAGCAGGCTGAGCATTCTATTTCATAAAGATCTTCTTTGGAAATAAGCCCTTTTGCAGCTTTACCTACAGCTTCAAAGACCTCGTCAAGTCCAATAGCTTTCCCCTTATAATTGCCCGGAAGCATTGGACCACCAGAAACTATGATTGATGGTATATCAACCTTTACAGCAGCAATTATCATGCCGGGAACTATCTTGTCACAATTAGGTACCATGACAAGACCATCAAATGCATGCGCTTTTGCCATAATTTCAATTGAATCAGCTATAAGCTCACGTGACCCTAATGAATATTTCATGCCTATATGGTTCATCGCAATACCATCGCATACGCCAATTGTTGGAAATTCAATTGGCGTACCACCAGCGGCGATAACACCTTTTTTAACCGCTTCAACGATATTTTTAAGATGAATATGACCGGGAATTATTTCATTAAATGAGTTAACAACGCCAATTAATGGTTTTGATAACTCGTCATCAGTTAATCCTAACGCTTTAAAAAGTGAACGATGAGGTGCTTTTTCAATACCTTTCTTAACACGGTCGCTTATCATAATACAAAATTCCTCCTTTATATATAGACTATATATAGACAATAATTAATGTATACATAATAGTATATATATATATTGTAAATTAAAATTTACTAAAAAAAGACATCATTTAAAAATTACTTTATAGGCGGATTGCGCGCCAGGTGGAATAAAATCTATAGGTTCAAAAGTAATATTGGAAATATTGTTTGCATTTTCTTTTACTGAATTGGTTACTAAAACTTCCCATGCTTCTGCAATATCCTCACCTAATTTACTGGCAGCATTAACCTCTGCACCGTATACATCTTCATCGCCAATGCGAAGCATGGTGCCAAATCCTAAACCTACGCATAACACAATGTGGTCTTCTTCATGTTTATTGTTATTATAATCGTATAAAACCTGATGCATTGTTTTGCAACATTCCAAACCTTTAACAATATTTCTGAAAATAACAAGCATGCTATCGCCTTCAGTCTTTAATAAAATTCCGTCATATTCTTCAATGATTGGTACAAGAAGGCGTTGCGATTCATAGATGGTCTGTAAAAAATGAATGATGCCATAGGTTGCCACCTTTCGGGAAAAAGCGGCTAAATCAGTAAACATAACGCACCATACTTCACCAAACAAATCCCATATCCTTTTATCAATTAATTCTTTATTGACATCCGGCTTCAAACGTTTTTGAATTAATTTTTCAAGACGATCTTCGGATGCTCCAACCGAAATTACTCTTCGTAATGCCATGAGTTCATCCTCCAAAAATAGTATTATTACTTATCGTCATTGCGGGCTTGACCCGAAATCTACTTTACTACCACCGTCATTGGGGGCTTGATCTGGAATCCAATTAATTATTGTGAGATCCTGAAATAATCCTGAATCAGAGTTCAGGATGACTTATTACGTTTCGGGATGAAACTTCGCACGCTGTCATTCTAAGAAAGCGTTAGCAATTGAAGAATCTATTCTTTCATAAAACGATGAGATTCTTCACTCTATTCAGAATGACATGTCACCACATTGTCTATGGCATAACACAAGATCACGATAATAAAAAAGGAATGAAAATAGTGAAATATAAAAAATGTATAATGTCAAGAACTATACTTGGGGAGCACTAATTATTATAAAAACCTCTTGACAAAAAGCTATTACACCCTTTACAACTATACATCACATTAGATGTATATCATATAATTATACTATGTTTAACCCACTAAAAATATTTAAAAATAAAAAAGTTGGTCTGGCACTTGGCAGTGGTGGTGCTAAAGGGATAGCGCATGTTGCTGTTATTGATTATTGCGAAAAGAATGCAATCCCCATTAATATAATCGCCGGTTCCAGCATTGGTGCGGTTATTGCTGCACTGTATGCGTATGGCAGCCTTAAGGAGTTTGTGTCATTTTTAAGGCTTGTTAAAAGCAATGATATATTTTCATATTTTGATCCTGTATTTCCAAAAACAGGATTGATACAGGGCAGGCGGATGATTGAACTTTTAGCAAAATTTATACCAAAAAGTGTTTCAATTGAAGATTTAAAGATTCCGGTAGCGATAGTTGCTACTGATTTTTACAGTGGCAATCCTGTTGTTTTTAAAAAAGGAAATGTCCTTGAGGCAATCAGGGCAAGCATATCCATCCCCGGGATTTTTGTTCCGGTTAGATATATGGACACCGTGCTACTGGATGGCGGTGTTGCCAATCCTCTGCCAATTGATGTGGTAAAACAGATGGGTGCCGGTATCACGATAGCGGTTAATCTACATCCAACCATTAAAGTAAAAAAGGCTAAGATTGCGGCAATGAACAGTTTACAGGAACTATCGCCCAAAGAAGAAAATTCTTCAAATGATATTATTGAACATGTTGATAAGGAGCCAGTCGATACTTTATCGAAGATTACACAGCGATCAGGCGGTTGGATAAATAAAGCAAAACAGTGGTTGGGAATGAACAGTGAGGGCAATGCAGCAAAAGACAACATACCAAATATTTTTGAGATAGTTTCCGGTACCATTGACATCATGGAGTTTATGAATACAACACTTATGATAACCTATAATAAGCCTGATGTGTTGATTGAGCCTGATCTTTTGCAGGTTTCAACGCTTGATTTTACAAAAGTTGATATGCTTTTGCAGGAAGGGCATGCAGCATGTGAACGGGTGCAAAAAGATATTAAACATAAAGTTTTGCGATGGGTATAGACTATGGCATTAACAAAAGCCCAACAGTTAGAAGATTTGCGTGTTCACGGTATTGGCAACTGCAAGCGGTGTAAGCTGCATGCAACGCGTAGCACCATAGTCTTTGGCGAAGGTAATCCTGAAGCACGTGTCATGTTTATTGGCGAGGGTCCCGGCAAAGACGAAGATGCGCAGGGCAGGCCCTTTGTTGGTAAAGCAGGACAGCTTTTAACAGCGGTGATTGAAAAAGGGATGAAGCTTAAACGCAGTGATGTGTATATAGCCAATGTTGTTAAGTGCAGACCAACGGTTAATATGGAGTTAAAGCGTGACCGTCCACCTGATGATGAAGAAACAGCTGCCTGTGGTGGATTTTTAAAACAGCAGATTGACATCATACAACCAGAAGTTATAGTAACGCTGGGCAACCCATCTACAAAATTTTTACTCAATTCAAAAGAAGGCATAACAAAAATCAGAGGTGTGTGGCAGCTTTATAACGGTTTTCCGGTTATGCCAACATTTCACCCATCGTATATTTTGCGCAACGGTGGTGATGCCAGCCCACTGAAGCGTCTGTTGTGGGAGGACATAAAGAATGTCCTTGCTTATTTACATGGTGAAGTTTCTTCTGCCGATATTGCTAAAAAAATAAAAACATTACCCGAGTTAAGTTTACATGATACAACTGAGAATAAACGTGATGATGAGGTACAGGGAAATTTGTTTTAAATTATTTTGTTCGATAGTTACTGATAATGGATTAACAGTAACTATCGAACATAGAGTATGTAAGTAGCTGGTTGCTTTAAGCACTGTTGCTTTTAATAAAAATTTTCTTGTTATGGAGTAAGCATAAATGTATTATTTATTATAAGGAAAAAGCTGTAGCTTTTGATTAAATGATATACAATATATAACAACTTATTTAAAAACTTTTTGTGGGGGTATTTATGTCAACAATCGAGGTGAAAGAAGTTAAAGACAGTAAAATGATGAAACAGTTTATTATGTTTCCCTGGACTTCAAAGATTTATGAAAATGATCCGGCGTGGGTTCCTCCCATCATCGGTGATATGAAAAAACTTTTTAATCCCAAAAAAGGTTATTTTTACGATATTGGCGAGGTTGCCTATTTTTTAGCGTATAAAGATGGTGTGCCTGCCGGAAGGATTACAGCTCATGTTAACCGGATGTACGAGGAAAAATATAATAAAGAAACAGGCTTTTTTGGTTTTTATGAGGCAATTGATGATCTGGATGTTGCACGTGCATTGTTTGCTGTTGCGGAAGGTTGGTTAAAGAAAAAAGGCAAAACGCGCGTAGAAGGTCCGCAAAGCTTTTCTATTTATGATTCGGTTGGATTTGAGGTGTTTGGTGAGGAGATTATGCCAGTGGTTGGGCTACTTCACTTTGCACCGTACTATAAAGATCATGCCACCGCTTGCGGTTACACCAAGTGCATTGACTGGCATTGCTTTTTAGTAAAAAAGATAGATGATTTCAAACCGTATTTAAAAGATGTCCGCGAAAACATCATGAAAAATCAGGATGTTAAATATGTATATTATACTCCAAAGGAATTAAAGAAGCGCGCAAAAGAAATCCATGAAATTTTTAACCGAGCATGGGACGGCAACTGGGGGCATCTGCCTTTAACTGACAAGCAATTTAAAATGCTTGTTGATGAGCTTAAACTTGTTGCAGTACCAGAGCTTATTGTATTTGCTGAAAAAGATGGCAGGACCATTGGTTTTATTGTTTCGCTACCTGACATGAACCCTGCATTAAAAATATTGAACGGCAGGCTTTATCCCTGGCGATTGATAAAGGCATTGCGGTCTATAAAAAAGGTTAAAAGGATACGAACTATCATCATGGGAGTATTGCCTGAATATCGAGGACAGAAGATTGATGATGTGTTCTATTTGTTTACAATAGAAAATGGAATACGGTTGGGTTATGTTGAGTCTGATTGCTCGCTTATTGTTGAAACAAATCAAAAGATGATAGGAGCGCTGAAACCGCTAAAAGGGCAAATATATAAAACCTATCGCATATACGAAAAGCACATATGATTAAAAACACAAAGCGCTTGCAACAGTTTGAAAAAGAGTTTGTTCAGAAGAACTCCTTAAGCCACCTTCAGGCATTAAAATTGCTCGATGGTATGTGGGAGATGGGAATGACTTTAGGAGTTCTTCCGCCAGACGATCCATGGGAAGGGATTGAAGTTGATATTAGAGTTGCAAGGATAGTAAATTGTTTTAAAGAAGAAATAAGTTTTGGTATGTATGCTACCTTGAAATCATGGTAAGGCATATAGTTTTTTATGCAAGGACTAATGAAAAAGGCCTATAAGATTTCAAAAAAAGAGATATTGAGAGCCGTGGAATAAAAAAAATTATAGTAAGATATTATAATCACATTTGATGATTAGCAGAGTGGTAGATTATATAAAAAATAAAAAAAAGGGAAGAAGTTTTGGAATGGACATACATCAAATAAAAAGGAGAATTTTTATGAATAAACAAAAATTGCTTAAGCCAGTCAATGTAATGATGGCTATAGACTTTGTTTGTCTATCTGGAACTGCCATGCTTGATGATGCTATTCCAAAAGATATTTATGGAATTATTCATCCAATATTTGGATATATATTTGTGCTATGTGTGGTATTCCACGTTTTTTTAAATTGGGCATGGGTTAAGAGCAATTTTATTATAACAAAAAAGTAGAATTATTTATTTTGTCGTATTATTAAGTTGCTATCTTACGCCTTAATTTAAAAAGCTGGCATCAAAAGCCAACACAACTGCCATGCTGAATCATGTCCTTGACTGATTTTAAGAATTATTTTCAGGATATCGTATAATGATTTTGATTCATGAATAAAGCCTGTAATGACATAGCGAAATAATACTATTTCATGATGAGTGAAGCACTTCTTCAGTGTTTTTTCTTGTAGCGTAAATTGTCAAATTTTGTAAAGCTGAATAATAATTAATTTTTGGGGGCTATATCATTATGAATTATCTATTACTGGCTATCCTTGGCACAATGGTAATATTAATCATTCTGGTTTTATTTTTACTGCTGCGAAATCAACCATCTGATGTTGCTTCGCAGATTAATGCAGCCATTGCCAACCAATTGTTAACATTTCAATCTGCAATCCATAACGAATTAAACTCTACCAGGCAGGAACTGTCACAATCCAAAGATACTATCGCACAGCATACCTTAAAAACTATTGAATCAATAAACAAGATTGGGCAGACAATCCATACCATTACACAGCAGCAGGAAGAGGCACAGAAGTTAGGACAGTCATTGAAGGATTTGTTGCAGTCGCCGAAGTTGCGGGGTAATTATGGCGAAGCAATTTTAGAGGAGATGCTGGATAGGGTGCTGCCAAAAGGAATCTGGGAAATGCAATATGCCATTGAGGGGCGTGAAAAGGTTGATGCAGTGGTGAAGATGAAAGACATGATAATCCCCATTGATGCAAAATTTCCTCGTGATAATTATCAAAAATATTTGCAGGCTCAGTCGGCAGAAGAAAAACGAAATTACTGGGACAAATATGTCAACGATGTAAAAACACAGATTAAAAGTATCAGCGCTAAATATGTAAAGCCCGAGAAGGGGACTTCTGAGTTTGCATTAATGTTTATACCATCCGAGGCTATCTATTATGAAACTATCGCCGAGAAAAATTATTTAGGAGTTCCAAGTGACATCTATGAGTTTGCGCAGGATCAAAAAGTTATACCGGTAAGCCCCAATACATTTTATGCATTTTTGCAGCTTATAGTGGTTGGTTCACGAAATCTGGAAATTATAAAAAGTGTAAAAAAGATTCAAGGCGGGCTTGCTGAGCTTGAAAAATCATTTGAGCTGTTTTATAATAAATACGAAGATATTGGTAAAAATATTGAAAAGGCTCAGGAAGCATATCGTATTGGCGATAGTCACATAAAACGGTACAAAAATAGATTGGATAGCACCCTGAGTCTTGAGGAGTTTGCAGTAAACGACACTGCTCTGCCAGATAAAAAATAATTGACATTGAAAAGTAAACCGGCTATTATAACATTACATTGCAGGATGGTCGGTATACTGTTTTTTATTTGTTTTGTAAAAGAACCAATCCCACTCAAGAGCAATATTTTTGCTATTCCCGTATCTTCAATAGCAAAATAAAAAAAAATGAAAAAAGGGACATTATATGTCCCACCACGTATGTATATTAAAACATACATGTACGTATTGTTTTTATAATAATGCAATTTTGTTTCTATAAATTTTTTGGGAAATGAGTCATATACTATTATTACTGCACACAGTACAGGAGGGTGTAGCTATGGATAGCTTGCAGGCACTGATAAACAGCAACCTGACAGCTACGCGACGAAAATTTGTCTGTCATGCTATGCGAAGTGAAGAATCTCGTTGTTTTATGAAAGGATAGATTCTCCGGTCGCCTGTGCTCTCTCAGAATGAAAACAGAGGGCATGTCATCCTGAACTATGTTATGACCTGGTTTCAGGATCTCACGATAATTAATTGGATTCCGGGTCAGCCCGGAATGACAATAGAGAAATAGTTTAATTGTAACAGGGAGGTACTATAATGTGGATTTATATGAATGATTGCTTTTTATCAATAATAGAAAATGATGAGCAAAACTTAACGGTTTGTGCACAAAGGAAGGAGGATATTACAAGAGTTTTTCCTGAAGCAGATGTCATTGAAATGCCGGAAAACGATTATGGGTGCAGAACAATAGTAACACGCAGGGATGTCGCAATGACTATCGCCAAAAGGATACTGAGTATAGATTATTACAACTTTAAGGACAGTGTTAAGGAAAATGACAGAAAGCATATCTATGCAGATATATGGGGTAACTCCTTGCAGTTGAGGAAATAATACACTATTATAAGAAGTTATGATAGTTAATAGCAAAACACATTTACTGCAAAAAAGCTTCATGGATGTATTTATTATTGACATGGGATTTACCAATGGCATATTTTATGGAAGAAGCGTGTACATTCCATAGTAACTATCGTACACAAATACTATACAGGTGATTGAGCATACTATGAATTTATATACAAGCAACAGCCTCAATTTTCTTGCCGAAAGGTTAGGGCATTTGCTTTTTGAAAAAAAGAAGGACCCGCTTGTACAGGAAACTATCATTGTTCAGAGTATTGGCATGCAGCGATGGATTTCGCTGAAACTTGCTCAACAGTTTGGTGTACTCTTAAACTGTAATTTTCCGTTTCCGCAAAAATTTGCTGAGGATGTTTTTAGCGCAGTGATTCCTGAGTATCAACTGTCGTCTTTGTATGAGCCTCAATCACTGGTGTGGACAATCATGCGATTGTTGCAGCACTGTATCAATGAAAAACCATTCCAGCATATCAAACAATATTTAACTGTGTCAGATGCAATAAGTTATATACGCTTGTTTCAGCTTTCACAAAGGTTAGCGTATATGTACGATGAATACATTGTATATTATTGTAATGATATAGTGCAGTGGGAAAATAAAAACAATGCTGATGAATGGCAGATCATGTTGTGGAAATATATTTACCATGCAATTTCAATTGACCCCCATGATTGTCATAAAGCACACCTGTTAAACTATTTTTTAGAGGCTCTGAAAAACAATAACACTAAAAAGGCTATGAAAGCTGCGTTGCCGGAGCGTATATTTTTATTTGGTATAACAGCATTACCCGAGTATTATATAATGCTTTTTAAAGCTTTGAGTTCATTCATTGATGTGTATATATTTCAGCTCAATCCTTCAAAGGAATACTGGTTTGATATACGTTCCGAGCAATCCATTACCCGTATCAAAAAGAAGCTGCTGGCAAAAAAACAAATGGTTGATGATTTTCATTTTGAAACAGGCAATCCGCTGTTAGCTTCATCTGGCACACTGGGCAGGGAGTATATTGGTTTGCTTTTAGACTATGACGCTGCAGAAAATATCAACGATGAAACGCAGTATCAGATTGGGAACAATGACACATTGCTTGGTCATATACAATCAGATATATGTTGCCTTATAAATCGTGGTAAGGATTCCAATGCAGCGAAGATACCAATAAAATCAAATGATGATTCAATCACCATTCATTCCTGCCATTCTCCACTCCGTGAGGTTGAAGTATTACGCGATTATATCTACAACATATTGAATAACGAAAATATTGTACCCAATGATATTGTTGTGATGGCACCTGATATAGATAAGTACTCGCCATTTATTGCAGCAGTGTTTGATGAGGTTATGCTAAAAAAAGAAGGACTGCCGTTGTTGCCATACACTATTGCCGACCAGTCATTTAAAACAGCAAGCCGATACATCTCAGCATTTGTTGATTTGCTTGATGCGTTAACGGGAAGGATGGAGGCAGATATTGTTATGGAACTTCTGGACTATGACGAGATAGCAACGGTGTTTGCTATAAGCAAACAGGATGTCGCAGTATATCAGGATTGGGTTTCGCGTGTAAATGTACGGTGGGGGAAAGATGCAAAGCATAGAGAACAGTTTATACAAAAAGAAAGCAAAGCCTTCACATGGCAATATGCAATGGAGCGCTTCTTGATGGGATATGCAGTCCCGGAAAATACAGGAATTATTGATGATATTGTGCCGTTTGATTGTGTTGAGGGAACAGCAGCTCAACGATTGGGTAATTTTATCATGTTTCTGAAAACACTATTTTCTTTTCACACAATTGCCGGTCAAAAGCATAGCATAAGCGAATGGGCAGCACGATTAGAGCAGCTAATGTCTTCGCTGCTTGTCAATAACGATACCGTTAGCAATGATATTGTTTTTGTTCAATCGTTGCTGCAGCAGCTTGTAGCAACTTCTGCAACATTACAGATAACCGATGAAATTGATTTTATTGTTATAAAGGATTGGATCAATACCTATTTAGCCGGGCAGCGCGTTAGCACCAATTTTTTACGTAAAGGTATTACCTTTTGTCAGCTTCTTCCCATGCGAAGTATCCCCTTTCAGGTGGTTTGTCTTTTAGGAATGAATGATGGTCAGTTCCCACGCATTGATGAACGCTTAAGTTTTGATATCCTGAAAAACAAAGAAAAGCAGCCGCGCTGTGTTCGTTCAAAGCGCAATGATGATCGCTATCTTTTTCTGGAGAGCATGCTATCGGCGCAGAAGAAATTGTTTATAAGCTATGAAGGTCAAAGCCCTGTTGATTTAAGCCTGAAACAACCTTCACTGGTTGTAGCTGAACTTATGGATTATATTGAGCAGGGTTTTCAATGCAGCGATACCGCTCAATCAATCAGCAATTTCATACTAACAAAGCATCACCTGCACAGGTTTCATAATAACTATTTTAACAATGACAGCAAAAAATATTCATATTCAAAACTATCGTACCATGAAAGTAAGGCATGGTATGGTAGCAAGCATAGGTATCACCTATTGGTACAAACTCCAGTGGCTGTGGATCAAATGCCCTTTCATATTACCATGGATGATTTTATATCTTTTTTTAAAAATCCAGCACGCTACTTCATAAAAAATGTATTGGGAATATCGCTGGCAGAAAATGTCAATGATATTGCAAGCGATGAACCTTTTTCAATCAATGGACTGGAACACTATCAGTTGACCAATGAGCTGTGTCAAAGGCTCATTAATGGTGGCGATAGTTATGGCTATAAGGTTTTGTTGAAGAAACAGGGGAAACTCCCTGATGGTGATTTAGGGGACATCATTTTTGAAGATGCGCAGTCACAGGTTATGGATTTTGTTGCAAAGGTAAAGAGCAAGATCACCTGCGATGCAGAACAACATGAGTTGCACTATACAAGCAATAATAACCTTGTGATTACAGGGAATCCTTACCTGTACGCAAACCAGCAGATATATTACCGATATGCCACAATAAAACCAGATGACAGATTGCATGCATTGTTATGGCATTTATTTGTATGCGCAACACAAAGCGATGAATGTAATGATAAATTTACCACACTACTCATTGGTAAGGATAATGATAAAAATAAATATAAAGAGTTAACCTATCAACATCTATTAAAAGAAAAATCAATCAATGATCTTGAGCAGCTTGTTAGTATATTTTTGCAAGGGCAATCAACCATACTGCCTTTTTTTCCAAAAACATCGTATGTATATTATAATGCAGTCACCGATGGTACAAGCTCTAAAAGCAAAAATGCACTATATAAGGCACGTGATGCCTTTTATGGTGATAATGGCTATGAAAGTATTGACTATGATAATCCTTACATTAAGAGGGCATTCTATAAGGTTGATATCTTTGATGATGAAACGTTGTCTAATGACTTTGATCATCTATCACAAACAATTTTTGGGATAGTAAAAGATTATGAATCTGAAGAAAAGGAATTGCAATGAACACTATAGCTCTACCACATAAGTTTACTGATTATGCACTTGATGGCATTAACTGCATTGAAGCAAGTGCTGGTACCGGCAAAACATATACCATAACCCATCTTTTTTTGCGCCTCATCATCGAAAATGACCTTCCACTGGATGCTATTCTTGTTGTAACCTTTACCAATGCTGCAACCGACGAATTGCGTGAACGGATACGCCGCCTTTTAAAGACAGCGTACGATGTAGTTGATAGTAATTTTGATGATGCCGTAATCAATGGATATAAAAAAAATGATGAATTAATCAGCTATCTAAAAAAATTATGTAAGGAGCATGATTCAGAAGACTATCGCCTGCAAATAGCATTACGATTACAATTAGCATTGCATGATATTGATAATGCACATGTTTACACCATTCACAGCTTTTGCAGACAGGCATTGAGCGAGTTTGCATTTGAAAGCGGTTCCCTCTTTGGCAGTGAGGTGGTTACGGATGCTTCACCATACTACCGTCGTGTCATTGAAGAATTTTTTTATAAAGAAATTGCACCACTGGGCAAGGAATTCATGTATTATTTTATAAGCAAGGTCCCCAAAAAGGGTGATTTCGTTCAATGGTGCATGAAGATTATCAACAAGCTGCCTGATGATCCGGATGTTACTATCCTACCACAAATAGAATTGAATGTTGAAGAGCTTAAAAAAAAGATTATACAATTATATCAAATTATTGAAACTATAAAAGAAACAATAAAAGAAAATAGCGATGATATTAAAAGCAATTATGATATTGCTTGCAAAAATAAAGTATTAAATGGCATATCATATAAAAGTGCTCATTTTGATAATCTGTATAATGTTTTAAAAAAGCTAAATATATATGTGTTGATTGAAGATAAAACAGAACAACTTATACGTAAATTTTCTTTGAAATCATTGATGAAAAGTTTAAATAAAGAGTATACAGATACCACAAAAACATATACTTTCCACACCATATTTGAACAAATACAACAGTGCCGTGATATCTTTACTGACATTAAGCTGCAGGTTATTGCTGCATATCGTCATTTTCTTTTACACTATGATACATACTATAACAGATACCGTGATGAATGGAATATACTGTCGTTCAAGGATATATTAAAGGATATGCACACTGCACTAAAGCAGGGTACTGATAGCCCGCTTGCAACGATGATACGCTCACACTATAAAGCAGCTCTTATTGATGAATTTCAGGATACTGATCCGCTGCAATATGCAATATTTACCACCATCTTCAATAAAGATGGCTACACGCTGTATATCATTGGTGATCCAAAACAGGCAATATACAGCTTCAGAGGTGCTGATGTCTTTGCCTATTGTAAAGCGCGTGAATGTGCACAAACAAAATATACATTACGCCATAGCTTCCGTTCCACTCAAACACTGACAAAGGCTATCAATACAATTTTTGGCACCATGGAAAATCCCTTTGTGCTGGATCAGATTGACTATAGCGGTGTGGAATCATCCATGCCACCAACCGCATTTGATAATGAACCTTCATTGCATATATGGTTTGTTGATACAGAAGCTGGTGAAAAACATGTAACTATACCAAAAGCAAAAACGATCATTGCACAGCGTATTGCAAAGGAGATTAATACTCTTGTACAGGAAAAACCAATACAGTATAGCGATATTGCTGTGCTGGTGAGGAAACATAAGGAAGCTCGTGGGGTGCAGGATATATTACAACGATATGGGATACACAGTGTATTGTACAGCACAGAATCAATATTTGAATCTGATGAAGCTATGGAGCTTTTGCAGGTGATGGAGGCAATAGTAAACCCTTCATCGGCACAAAAGATATTCAGGGCACTGATAACAAGCTTGTATGGATATACAGCACAGCATATTGTTGCATTAAACGATGATAGTAAACTTGATAGCATTACAATGCGCTTTATGGATTATTATAATGCATGGAAGAGCAAAGGATTTATTCAGTGCTTTCAGCTCATGATGCACGATGACACAATCAACAGGCATTTTAATGAAGATATTGATACTGTTTCATCACGTTTATTGCATTATCCTGATGGCGAGCGTGTTATAACCAATCTTTATCACTGTGCCGAAATTTTGTCACAGGCTGAAACCACAAAGAAGCTGGATGCACTTTCGCTGGTGGAATGGTTTAAAAAATCTATACTCATAAAGCCCGATGTTGAAGAAAACAAATTACGATTAGAATCCGATGCCAATGCGGTAAAGATAGTAACCGTACATTTTAGCAAAGGATTGGAATATCCTGTGGTGTTTTGCCCATACCTTTTTAATGTGGGCATGCTGGATGATATTATTGTTTTTCATGGTGGCGATAGTAACTGTACAACAAATGTTTGCCTTAAATTGAATGCTGATAAGGATAAAACCAATGGTGACAACCTGTATGGAATAGATTATAAACACTATGTCAATCAGGCATTGAAAGAGCAGCTTGCCGAAGATATACGCGTGGCATACGTTGCAATGACGCGGGCAAAGTACCGTTGTTATGTTGGGTGGGGTAATATTAATAAAACTAACAGATCTGCGTTAAGTTATCTTTTCCACTATAGATTTGCAAATAATACCACTATTGACAATTTTCTTGATAACAATTTTAATAATAATGCAGCTTCAAATGAATTAAAAGATGGATTAAAAAAACTTGTTAACCTTTCTGATGGATCCATTGCGCTTGAGGTTTTTAACACTGTACCTCTGGATAAAGCCATGGTAACGCAGGTTATGGATACTATCGTGGTTGAGCCAGAGCGCATACAAAAAGATATTTCACCTGGCTGGCAGTTGACCAGCTATACCGCACTATCGTACACAAAAGAAGATGAAAAAGGTGATGAGGTATATGCTTCAGTGCCGCACGATGAACAGCATGAACCAACAATCTTTACTTTCCCGGCAGGCAGTGTAACGGGGCTTTGTATTCACAGTATCTTTGAAGAGGTTGACTTCGCATCCGGTGAAGATGCAATGCGCACCATAGTTGCTGAAAAATTGCAACACTATCGGTTTGATGTAAGCTGGACGGATACAATTGTAACTATGGTACGCAATGTTCTTTCCGTTGAGCTCAATACTGCTGTTCCTTTAAACAGGGTAACACGGGAAAATAGACAGCACGAGATTGAATTTTATTATCCTGTTGACAGGCTTAATCGTGATGAATGTGTGCAATTATTTTCAATGAATAACCTATTTGATACACACTATGGCAGTGCATTGCAGCGCCTTTCCTTTGATCATATTCAGGGATTTATGCATGGATATATTGATATGGTATTCCGGTATAATGACGCATATTATATTGTTGACTGGAAAACAAATCAGCTTGGCTATACAATGGACGACTATCATCGTAGCAAATTAAAAAGTGCCATGATAGATCATTTTTATTTTTTACAGTATCACATCTATGCTGTTGCTCTTCACAGACATCTGGCAATGCTGTTGGGAAAAAGTTATAATTACAACAAACATTTTGGCGGGGTATTCTACATCTTTGTGCGTGGCGTCAATGCTGGTAAAGGTGGTGACTATGGCATCTTTTATGATAAGCCAGATTGTCAATTTATTGAGAAACTCAATAATTATTTACATGCGGTGAAAGTATGATGCAGCAACAATCATACACTGATTCAATCCATTACTATTTTGCCGATTTCATCTGCAATAAATATAATTGTAACAGTGAAGTGGTAAAGGCATTATTATTTTGTGTAAGCTATATGACATCATACGGGCATAGCTGCCTTTCACTGGCAACTATCGCCCATAAAAAACTGGATGAGATAGTTTTTGAAGATTATACCTCCATCCCCGAGCTGACATTTCCTGATGTAACATCATTGCATACTGTACTTATGGAGTGTCATGCAGTAAAAGCTGACGATGACGATGCTATAAAGCCAATTGTATATGATAATGGCAATTGCTATTTATATAGATACTTTAATTATGAAGAAATTATAGCACAGTGGTTTTTGAATAGTATAAGCAAAAGTCATGAAATAGATATGCAGCAGGTAAACGCCGTACTTGAAACATTTGAACAAAAGGGGATGCATTTTGCTTCTTTACAAAAGATTGCACAGCTTGCGGCATTGCACCATACGTTTTGTGTTATTTCTGGTGGCCCCGGTACAGGCAAAACAACAACCGTAGCAGGCATTGTATATCAGCTTCTTACGGCACATAATACATTGTCCATTGCATTGTGTGCGCCAACGGGGAAAGCTGCATCACGCCTTAAAGAATCAATGAAACAATTTAAGGATAAGTATTGTGATGATGCTATAAAAGATATATTCCCGGTTGAATCGTCAACAATACATAGGTTGCTGGGCTATAAAAAAGGCGCATTAGAATTTTATTATAATGAAGATAATCGTCTTCCCTATGATGTTGTGATTGTTGATGAATCATCCATGGTGGATATTGCTTTACTCGCAAAACTTATCAAGGCATTAAAAGAAGGTGCACGTTTCATTGTAGTAGGTGATAAGGACCAGCTTTCATCGGTTGAGGCGGGTGCGTTCTTTGGCGATTTATGCTGGGGTGTTACCCAATTTGGCTATACATCACAGTGGAATAAAACAGTAGCAGCTATAAAAGATGATGATGCGCAACAGTTGCCATCACATCCTGTGCGCGATGCAATTGTTGTGCTTTCTAAAGCTTATAGATTTGGTGCGGATAGCGGGATAGCAGTATTGGCGCAGGCTGTTCGCGATGCTGATATGCACAAGGTTGACAATGTTTTAAAAAATAGCTATAACGATGTGGAGTTTATACAATACAGTTCAATTGATGAAATACATACCATTATCAAAGAGTATGCAAAGCAGCATTATGAATCTGTTGCCATAGCACACAATGTCAGTGATGCTTTTAGTAAAATATCCCATCAATGTATAGTAACACCGTTTAATCAGGGTCCGTGGGGTGTATCAACGCTGAACGCAATAATTGAAAAGCAAATAAACCCCCTTGCTTCAGGGTGGTATCATGGCAAGATTATTATGGTTACCGCCAATGATTATAATCTACAACTGTTCAATGGTGATATGGGAATATTTGTTAATAATGATGATGGTGAAAGCGGGGTGTGCTTCCCATTAGAAGATAGTTACCGGAAGATTAATCCTTTGCTGTTATCCGAATATATCCCGGCGTATACAATAACAATACATAAAAGTCAGGGTTCTGAATTTAATACTGTGATAGTAGTGCTGCCCAATGACATTAATAGCAGGTGGTCAATGCTTTTAACACGAGAGCTTTTATATACTGCTATTACCAGAGCAAAAGAAAAGCTTATTATATATGGTACTCATGATGTTATTGCATACATGGTTAATAATCCTACAAAACGTGCTTCAGGTATACAGGGAAAGGTATGGCAATAAATGTGGTAATAAAAAAGTCATGAAACAACTTAATAATTGCTATCAGATTATACTTTTTTAGTATTGACTGGTTCAACTCATGGTACAACAATGGTGCGATAGTTACTAAAGTAACAGGTTATGTGCTTAGAATAACTTTGATGCTGAATATACGGCAAATGTGCCTGCATAATCAAGGAAGGTTGCTATGAAGGTGTTAATCTATGGCGGTGGTGCTGTTGGATTGGGTCTGGCGCGAGCGCTTGTTGATAGCGGTTGTGCAACAACCATTATAGATATTGAACCAACGGTAACGGCGTTAAGGACGCATGGTATCATACAGAGCGGAGTACTGGGTGATTTCGCAATCAACCCTGAAAGGTTTACCGTATACGATAGTATCCTGAAAGCAGATGATAACTATGATTATATGTGTGTTTGTATTAAATCATATTTATCTGAAGCTACGGCGCAGGATATTGCTTCCCATTATACTCATAAACAAACGCCTATTGTTTTGTTTCAGAATGGATGGGGAAATGCAGAAAAATTTATAAGCTATTTCGATAAAGAGAGAATCTTTAATGCACGTGTCATGACCGGATTTATGAAGCAGGAGCTATATCATGTGATTATAACGGTTCATGCTGATGCCATTCGTATGGGAAGCCTCTATCATGGATATGGTAAGAGATTACTATCGTTAGCAGAGGCGCTCACTACAGGTGGAATGGCAGCAGAAGTTGTCAATGATGTGGTAAAGTATATATGGGCTAAGATGCTTTACAATTGTGCGCTTAATCCCCTGGGTGCACTCTTCAATGTAGAGTACGGTGATCTTGGTAAATCAGAATACACAAAAGCAATAATGGATGACATCATAACCGAGATCTTTGAAACAATGCACAGGGCTGGATACACCACGCATTTCAGCAATGCAGCGGAATATATTAATGTGTTCTATGAAAAGCTTTTGCCACCAACAGCAAAGCATCGTTCATCCATGCTTCAGGATATTCAGGCAAAACGAAAAACCGAGATTGATGCCCTCAACGGCGCAGTTGTTGCATTAGCACAACACTATGGATATGAGGCTAAAGTAAATGGAATTATCACAGGTCTGATAAAATTTATTGAGAGTACCTATACCGGCGCTACCTGTTAGCGTTACGCTTATTGCTTTATCGAAAGTCCTGCTAATGCAGTAACAACATTTTTTGCTAACTTCTATGACAAAATCATTTTCAGAATATAGAATTGTTCACCACTACCATCATTCCTGATGATGGAATCTTTTTTTAGGTTGTCAATGATTATAGTACTGTCATCCTATGTAAAAATAGTAAAGCAACCATCACGGTTGCTTTACTATTATCTGTTGTATTAATATGTATTAATAACGCAAAATAAATTAAACAAGCAGGGAAATATCATTCTGAATAGTTTATCCCATCTTTGCCGGTAATTAGCCAGATACTTTTATTCTTGCTATGGAGAGCTATCCTGTAAACATAGTTATTTGACAATCCATTTTCAGATTTGTAGGTAACCCACGATGCACCATTATCTATTGATATATTTAAACCATATTCAGTAGCAACACTTGTTCTACCGTCGGGTTCAATCATAATATCATTTATAATTGATTGTCCACCTATTCCCTGCCAGCTATCAAGATTATCTAAATTTGACTTGTTTAAACCTTTATTGCATCCAACATAAATCTCATTAGCATGTGGGTTAATTGCTATGGCATATACTTCGCCCATATTAGGTGATTTTTGTCCCACTGCTATCCATGAAGTATCTTCTTTACCAAATACATCAATTAACTTTTTCATCTTGAAAGCGCCCTTATTAGTTCCAACAAATACTATACCTGACCTGTCAATTGCAATAACATTATATTTCCCCTTTAAACCGCTGTCGTCCAGTATTTTCCAATTAGCACAGCCATCGTTACTTACACATATTTTATCGCTGGTAATAGCATAAATATATTTATTAGGAGCAATTGCTATATCAACCACCTCATTAGAAGGTAAACCCTGTGATGTGGTAAACTGTGACCACGATGCACCATTGTTTGTTGACTTCCAGATACCTCCATTTTTATCCCCTTTAGAAGCAATTAAAATCATGTTATCGTCTATAACTATTTTTTTGATATGCCCTATCGATACACCCAATGCCTGAGGTACTACTTTTCTCCACGATTTTCCGTAATCAAATGAAATAAAGAGGTCCCCCGATGATGTTCCTGCATAAATGTTACCATTGGTATCCGTAGAAATTGCTGTTAAAGAAGCTCCTGGAGATGGAGTAGCGCTTTTCCATCGCAAACCACTTTCAAGATTTAACTCAAACGATATAAATCCACCAAATACCCACCCTGTAATAGTTTTTTTACCATCATTAAACTGAATCTTGTACCAATAGTCTTCTTTACCTTCAATTTCTGATTTATTCTGTGAACGTCCTATAACATTAACAACATCGCTTCTCTTTAAAGTGCCAATATTTACCCCTCCAGCAGATGGTATATTACGAATGTTGACTGTACTGGCTGTTATTTTACCCTGGGTAGGTTGAAAATCCGTCTGGGCTATAGCAAATGATATGATCGTTAAACATGTTAGTATCGTTGACAAGCACCATAAAAGTCTTTTCATTATTCCCCTCCATTTGTAATATTAATCATAATAATCTTCACATTGATTTGATGAACTTTTGAGTGATATTTCACTTATACATGTGTCAGAATCTTTACCCGGATATACTTTAGTAATAATGAATTTAAATGATGATCCTTTTAAGCTAATATCAAATTTTTGAAAATCAAAAATCCCATCAGATAATTCAACCACTGCTTCGCCACCTTTATTAGATGTAATCTTTAACTGTGCTACTCGTGTATTGGTTTTATATAAGTCTTCACTCTTTGACCAACCGTTAACTATGCTTACCTCTTCAAGATTTATACATTGATCAAACGAAATTTGTATCCATTCGCCTACCCCCGTATCTCCGGATTTCCCTTCACACCATGCGGTCTGCAAGCTGCCATCAAAAGCATTTCTTGGATCAAATTCAAGCTCTCGACCTTCACCTAAAACTAATTGTGATGATGCATTGACGGTTGCACTTCCAATTCCAGGGATAGTTACTTTCTTTATAATAATTTCTCCAGTTCCAACTTTATCTTTGAGCACATATCCTTCTTTTCCAGGATATTGGATAAGGACAAAATCACCTTTTTTATCTATTTTAAATGCAATCTGTCCGGCAAAGACTTTGCCAATTTTATCACTTTTGATAGACGGCCTCATATAAAGGTCGGTATCGGTAAGTACAGTTACAGATTCAAGTTTTCCGTCATGTACATAATTCTCAGCAATCCAGCCTTTGACATCAACATCTTCTATCTGGACATAGTAATACTTTTTTTGGTTTACTACTTTTTCATCAATGACTTTAACAAATTCACCTCTTTTTAATTTACTGTTGGGGACATAAGCAATTTTTTTGTCCTCAGGATTCTGGATTAAATAAACCTCGTTTAAGATTGTTTTTGTTTTTCCTTTACATGCTACAAACGGTACCAAACAAGCTATTAATAGTAATGAAACAAAAAATCTGGTAATCTTCATGGACGTCTCCTTTTGTTAATTTTAGTATTATTGTTTATCAGGATTTTATTAACATTTGTTTAATAGTTACAAATTATTTGTCAATTAAAATTTTATATTTTCCTTTTTTTCGTAATCTGTACATAAACTTTTTTTATAAAAAAGTGCTGGATTTTAGCAAAGTTGTATTAGCATGTATGTCATTTATTTACAATTTTAAAGTAAAGAATGATGATATATGACACCAATAATTTCTTCACTACTTTCGGTTATGCTTATTTTTACTCAGGTTCCCCAAAGAAGTGTAGCAGGGAAAGAGTATATTATCTGCGGCAATAACACCCAGCAAAAAATATATTATACCACCAGCAGCAACTATAGCAAAAATCATAAAGGTGAAAAAGCAATTGACAATGATACGGTAACATCGTGGATGTCACAGCATGATGGCGATCAGTGGATAGAAATAGACTTCGTCGTTAAACGCGTGATAACTGATATAAAGGTTGTTGCAGGTTATAGAGATAACTATCAAACAATTACATACTTCATTTTGCAGTTTATGTATGATGGTAAATGGTTTGATTTTGCCAGGGTTGATTTTACCAGAAAAGAAAAAAAAGGATTATTTGGCACACATAGTGTCTATAATCCGGTGGCGGTTGCTGCACTGGGTGGTATAGATGCCAGCACATTCAGAATATATATCCCACAGGATGCGATAGTTAATGGATATGCTGCCATTGCCGAGATTGAGGTGTATGCAGGTAGTGGAAAACTACAGTATTTTGACAAGAGGTTATATAATCTGTGTTTCCCTATTAAAAATGGGTTGTTCCCTGAAAACGATGCTGGCTATCCCAATTCGCCACGAGGGTACCGTGGCGGCATACATTACGGTCTTGACATATTATATTATTTCAATGAGGATACCTATCAGCCAATCCCGCTGGATGAAACAACACCGGTTTTAGCATGTGCTGATGGAGTTGTCATACGAGCAGATTATGATTATAAACCACCAGCAGAAGAGGAATGGAAAAAGCTTTCGCTGTATTATCAAGGCAATCCTGCAACATTTGTACAACGATCATTTGGTGGCAGACAAATCTGGATAGATCACCAAAATGGGGTATTATCTACCTATAATCATCTTTCAAAGATTGATAATAAAGTAAGTGCTGGCAGCAGGGTAAAAAAAGGTCAACGCATTGGATGGGTGGGAAATTCAGGACTGTTAGGCGAAGCTCAGGGCAAAAAATGGGGGCAGCACCTTCACTTTGAGCTGTGGGTGGATGGTATTTATTTAGGGTACAATATGAACATTAATGAAATAAAACGTTATTTGCGATGGATATTTGCAATTCGTGATATGGAGGAATAACAATGACCGATATAAAAAAGCGTGCATACCAGTTTATTATTGTTTTTGGCATAATAAGCCTTCTGGGCGACATTATCTACGAAGGTGCTCGCAGTGTTAATGCACAATATTTAAAGGGGCTGGGTGCCAATGCGCTGTGGGTTGGCATTGTTGCAGGATTGGGGGAATTTGTAGGCTATGCAATACGGCTTGTTTCAGGATACTTAAGCGATAAAACAAGAGCATACTGGCTATTTACCTTTATAGGGTATGGGCTGCTCATCACGGTTCCTTTGCTGGCATTAACCGGCATATGGCAGGTTGCAGCTCTTTTGATGATTGGTGAGCGTTTAGGAAAGGCGTTGCGAAGCCCTGCAAAGGATACGATTCTGTCACAGGTAACAACTCAGGTTGGCAGAGGGTTGGGGTTTGGCATACATGAAGCAATGGATCAGATTGGTGCTATAGCCGGTCCGCTGATGTTTACGTTTATCTTTGCCTATGTGGTTGATTACAACCTGGGGTATAAAATCATGTGGATACCATTTATTTTGCTTATGGGAGTTTTGATCATTGCAAAAATGCTGGTACCACATCCTGAACAGTTTGAAAGCACACCGCACAGTAATTCGTCGGATGCTCTGACCCCAACATTCTGGCTATACAATGCGTTTTCTGCATTTGCAATCATAGGGTTTGCCAGTTTCCCCATTATTGCCTTTCACTTAAAAAGTCAAAATATTGTCAGCGATATGGCCATACCTTTGCTGTATGCGATAGCAATGGGGGTTGATGCTGTCTTTGCCATAATTATTGGCAGATTGTATGATAAAAAGGGACTATCAGTACTATTAGTTATACCAATAGCTTCGGCGATAGTTCCGGTAATGGCTTTTAGTTTTCATTGGGTTGCAGTGACGATTGGGATTATACTGTGGGGACTTGTGATGGCAGTACATGAGACGATCATGCGTGCAGCGATTGCTGATTTGACATCACTGAAAAAACGCGGTACCGGCTATGGCATATTCAATACCGCCTATGGGCTCTGCATGTTTATTGGTGCAACAGCAATGGGCTGGTTGTATGAGATTGATATGCGCTACATTATGGCTTTTTCGTTCATCAATGAATTGATTGCCGTGGTGCTTTTTGTATACATTATAAAATCAATACATTCACAGATGAAATAATGTATTGACATTACTATGATTATGTACTACATTATTATACAAAAGCAATATATAGTATATGTTTTTGCTAATTTTGTAATTAAGGGATGGTAATATGGCATTAGAGCAAAAGGACATGGAGTTTATAGAACATTATTTAAGAGAACATTTACCCCGTATCCTGGCTGAGCAGAGTCTGGCAAAACCGCCGGTGGTATATGAGATAGAGCTTCGTGAACGGATGGTGCGTGTTGAAGAAGAGTTGAAACATCAGCGTGAGTTGATGCAAAAGGGTTTTGAATTGATGGAAAAAAGTTTTCAGATGATGGAAAGACGATTTGAGCAGATAGATAAACGGTTAGAATTGCTGGAAAATAGATTTGATAATCTTTTAAAGCGATTATTCCAGTTTATGATATGGACATTTGGAATGATCATATCAGCTACAGGAATTATTATTGCATTTATGAAGATGTAGTGGTTGAGGTAATGCACTGCTGCTACTGCATATATAAAAGAGAAAAAACAATATGAAATTAAAACTTATTTCGTGGAACGTCAATGGGATTAGAGCTGTTTATAAAAAAGGGTTTTACGATTGGTTCATCAACAACAATGCGGATATTGTATGCTTGCAGGAAACAAAGGCAACAGAAGAACAATTTCCCGAAGAGCTTTTAAAAATTCCTCATTATCACAAATATTTTTCAACTGCCGAAAAAAAAGGGTATAGTGGTGTTGCTTTATTTACCAGGATACAGCCGGTTAAAGTTGAAAAAGGATTTGGCATTCAATGTTTTGATAATGAAGGACGCATACTCATAGCGTACTATGATGCGTTTGTTTTGTATACTATCTATTTCCCCAATGGCAAAGCATCAAAGGAGCGCCTGCAATATAAGATGGATTTTTACGATGCATTTTTAGAACATGCTGAAAATGTGCGCAAAAATGGTCATAGCATTATCATGTGTGGTGATGTTAACACGGCCCATACTGAACTTGATTTAGCCCGTCCAAAAGAAAATGAAACCGTTTCAGGATTTTTACCACAGGAACGTGCATGGATCGATAAGTTTATATCCTATGGTTATGTTGATGCATTTCGTTTATTTGTAAAAGAAGGTGGGCACTACTCATGGTGGGATTACAAAACAAAGGCTCGCGAGCGTAATATAGGATGGAGGATTGACTATTTCTTTATCAGTGAAGATTTAAAAACAAAGGTAAAAGATGCATTTATACAAAAAGATATTGAAGGTTCAGATCATTGCCCTGTGGGTATTGTTATCGACCTATAATCGATAGAGCGCTTTTTTTTGGTAGCTCCATTGTCACAGCCTTTCCATGCACTTTGCTTGATGCTATTATAACTGCGATTCCATGTTTTAAGCGATAATTCCATTATGCACATCCTTTATCTTATACAGAATTAATATGCTGTTAATATAAATAAAAAATGTTTTAGCCAATTTATTGTTACTGTAAATTTTAAAAATGCTTAATAAAAAATATACAAAACAATTATGGGCGATAGTTACTGATGAACGGTTTTATTTTCTAAAAAATTTTATTGAAACCAATTGAATGTTAGTATATAGTAAAATACTATACAACCTGTTTTGTGTTATGGAAGCTACATTACTTATTATTTCATTTCATTATAACAGTAGAGGATTATTATATGCCAGTATATGAATTTAAATGTAAGCACTGCAATGCTGTTTTCAGCGAATTGCGAAAGATAGGTGATACAAAGGCGCCTGAATGTCCAGACTGCCATTCAGATGATACTGAAAAAATATTCTCGGTATTTTCAAGTGGTGCCGGGGTAAAACCATCATGTGCATCATCATCGGGCGGTGGATGAGGTATATAATCTGAGCCAGTTTGGCTCTTTATAAGGCTCTGACCCCAATGTGTCAATAACAGTACTTATTCATGCTCAACGTGTTGTACTGCACTATTTTAAGTGTCAGCTTCTATAGTTTCTTTTATCTTTTCTACTGATTCATTAAGGGTAGCAATAGATAGTTCACCAATTATATTTTGTTTTTCTGATAGCTCATTCAATATGTTTTAGCTTGCTTACTATTGGCAGGTTTTGACGTATCTTTTAGTAAGTTAAGGGCTTTTTCATAACTTGCTGCATCAACAACTAAACTGATATCATCATTATAACCTGTATTTACCAACTTGTCTTCAACCCATTTACTATCTGGTAAATGACCAATAAAAATCTCAACCCAGCCATCTTTTTCTGAGGTAATAAATGCTATAGTTAGTATAATTTTATTTTTAAATAAGCATATATGCAATTGAATTGATTGTCAAGAAAAAACGGGTGGTGAAACGCTATGCTAATCAAACGCTGTAAAAAAGGGTCAGAGGGGTCAGAGCCTATGTACAGTTAATCCCGTAAAAAATTTCTTGCATATATTATTGAATCGATTATCATTTTATTTTGCACTTTGATGATAGTGAAAGGGTATGCCACTCTATGAAAAGGACTATTGCTATTGTCATAGTTTTTTTATGTATCCCTCCTCTTTATGCGGAAAAGAAAAATTACTGTGAGCTTATGCGTGAACTTGTTATTAACATTAGTAAGGAAGCAAAAAAACATAATCCTGAATTTATCATCATTGGACAGAATGCGCTGGAGCTGCTTACCATTAATGGTAAACCAACGGGCAAGCTTGCAAACAATTATTGTCATGCAATGGATGCAATCGGCATTGAAGAGCTTTTCTGGGGGTATTCCCTTAACAAACGATGATGTTCACAGGTTGCAGAAAAAACCAAACGGGGCGCGCAGGTTGGTGATTGCCTATATGTCGGTTGGCGAGGCGGAAGATTACCGCTATTACTGGAAAGCCGGGTGGGAAAAGTCAAAGCCGCAATTTCTGGAACAGGAAAATAAGCTATGGAAAGGCAACTATAAGGTACGATACTGGGATAAACAATGGCATGTAATTTTATATGGAAATGGCAACGAAGAACTTTTTGGCGATAGTTACCCGGGAAGGGTTATTGCCGCTGGATTTGATGGAGTATATATGGATGTACTTGATGCTGCACATTATTTTCAGGAGAAAAAATAAATTTTTTGATTTTTTCAAACTGATTAATTATATTTGAGGAAGGCTTTTTATAATTTAAATATGTATCACAACTTGATTCCACAATAATAGCAAGGAGGGCGTTATGGGTTCGCTAAAGGGTAAGTTTAAAAGCTTAAAGGTAATACTTTCCACGATTGTTGGATTGATTGTAACAACGGCGATTATTATTTTAATTATTATATCATATAATGCTGCATATTCTGAGCTGGAGAAGTCGTATGTCAATCAGATCCAAAATGTTAATAGTGGTATTAATATGCTGGTAGAGCAATACTTTGCTCAAAATATTCAGGTTGCAGAGCTATATGCATCAAGGGATGATGTCCGTGAATCGCTTGTAATGGGTAACTTTGGGCCGGTAACAAAGGAACTGACTGCATTCCTTAACAAATATAAAGAGTTGTATGAAAATATATTTATAGCAACTGCCGATAGCAATCCAGTGATACTTGCTGCAGGTGGTCCCGGCGCAGTTGGTACACGCTATAGAAATGCCAGCTATGCAAGGGCAATTGATGAAGCATTGCAGGGTAAAGTAGGATTAAGCAAGCCCGACAAATCACCGGTGACGGGACAGCCGGTTATCCTTATACAGGTGCCAATTAGGGAAAATGGCAGGATAGTTGGATTATTGGGACTGCCACTTGAATTGGGCAAATATTCATATAAATTAGTAAAGGATGTAAAGATTGGATATACCGGCTACCCCTATGTCACTGATATTGATGGATTGGTATTTGCTCATCCGGAAAAGGAAAACATATTAAAGCTGGAGATGTCTAAGCTGGATTTTGGACAAAAGTTGTTAAGCAGCCCTGATAATACCGTCATTAAGTATAAATGGGAAGGGAAAGATAAAATGCTTGTCGGTGAAAAAAATAAGGGATATGGTTTTATTGTGGCAAGTACCATGTACATGTCCGATATCGCAAATTCTGCCCGTGATATGGCTACAACCATGGTGCTTTTTGGACTGATCATGTTAGCTGGTGCAGTAATAGGTATTTACTATATCATTGCCTCGCGTCTCAATCCTCTGGAAAAATTAAAAACTATAGCCGGTTCACTTGCCGAAGGAAATGTTACCATGCGCTATGAAGGCAGGGTATACAGCGATGAAATTGGTGAGATGTCTACCGCTATTAACAATACTATGGAAAATTTAGAAAAGCTTGTAGCCGAGGTAAAGGTAGCGGTAAGCAATTTAACGCAGGCGGTTAATGAGATAGCCAGCGGCAATGAAAACTTATCGCAGCGTACCAGCGAACAGGCTTCATCACTGGAGGAAATTGCCGCAACAATAGAACAGGCTACTGCAACTATCAAGCAAAATGCGGATCATGCATCAAGAGCAAATCAGATAGCGGAAAAGACAAGTGAGCTGGCAAAAAATGGCAATACGCTGGTTGGCGATGCAGTAGTGGCAATTAATGAAATAAATGCATCCAGCAAGCGGATAGGCGAGATACTTACGCTTATCAATGAGATTTCATTCCAGACAAACCTGCTTGCGTTAAATGCAGCCGTTGAAGCTGCACGAGCGGGAGAGCAGGGCAGAGGTTTTGCGGTGGTTGCTGGCGAAGTGCGTAATTTAGCACAACGCTCAGGCAGTGCCGCTAAGGAAATAGGTGAGCTTATTCGCGATTCATTAGATAAGATTGATACCGGTACAACACTGGTAAACAAAAGTGGTGAGGCGTTGAAGGAGATTATGCAGTCTATACAGGATTTGTATAAAACAATAACTGAGATTGCAACAGCAAGTGATGAGCAGAAGCAGGGAATAGATCAGATAAATGTAGCAATATCGGATCTGGATACGATGACTCAGCAGAATGCAGCCCTGGTAGAAGAGACAGCAAGTGCAAGCGAAGAGATGGCAAATCAGGCACAAGAATTGGCAGATATGATGGAACGTTTTGTGATTAGAGATGAGGTAAGTCAGAAGATTTATGGGACAAAACATAAAGAATTACATCTTCATGCTGCTGATTCAGCAAAAAAACCTGTGACAAAAAAGGTAGATAAGCAGGTAAAATCAAAAGAGGAGAAGAAAGAAGAAGAAAAAAAGGAAGAAGGCAAAAACAATAAGCTTATTGATGATGGATTTGAAGAATTTTAAATTGAACTATAGTGCGAGGTGAATCATGGCAGAGGATGCCATACGGCAGGTATTTCTGGCAGAGACAAAAGAGTTGCTGGAAAACCTTGAAAATGATATAGTACGCTATGAAGAAACTAAAGATCCTGAATTGATACACTCTATTTTCAGGTATGTGCATACGTTGAAAGGTGGATCAGGGATGGCCGGATATGATGATGTGTATCAATTTACCCATGCTCTTGAAAATGTTCTTGATTCAGTACGCAATGGTATCATACCCATGGACGATTTGCTTGCAGATATTGTGTTTGCCAGTATAGATGTCATCCGCTTGCGTTTATATACCGATAGTGACCAGCAGCAGATGCTTGAGAAATTTAATTTGCTTCAAAGTAAGATTAATGATATAGAAACACTTTTACAAAAAAAGGAGGAAGCAGAACCTGCTGAAGAACCAGAAGAAAAAAAGTTTATCTATAATTTTTTCCGGGTAAAAGCTAAATTCAGAGATGATATTTTTAAATTTGGGATTGATCCACTCATAATAATGGAAGATTTATCTTCATTGGGAAAGATTGTTGAATTGCGTGTTAATCGAAATAATGTTCCACTGTTGCAAGACATTGATCCAGAACAATGTTATATCGCATGGGATGTAATTTTAAAAACCAAGAGCAAGGCTGAGGCTCTGGATGACGTTTTTATATTTGTACGGGATGACAACGAAATCACTATTACAGATGTAACAAAAAATTATGTGGCTGAACAGGTTATTGAAGATGTTCCAAAATTAGGTGAGCTTTTATTATCCCGGGGCATGTTAACAGAGAATGAATTTGAAGATGTTTTGAACGAACACGAGAAGACTAAAAAGAAGGTGGGGGAGATAGCTGTTACTAAAGGATATATTGAAGAAAATGATGTATCGTTAGCTTTAAAGGAACAGGATGAAATAAAAAAACAGATAAGCACCTCTACTTTGCGAGTAGATGCAAAAAAAGTAGATAATCTCATGAATCTTTTAGGTGAGCTGGTAATTGGATTTTCAGGTATTAAACGAATTGCTGAAGAGATTGAGGATGAGAAGGCTTACCGGTTGAATAATGCATTGTATAGCGTTGACCGTATTATACGGGAATTTCAGGAGCATCTGATGCGTGTGCGAATGGTGCCAATTGGACCGATATTTGAACAATACAGGCGGTTTATACGTGATACTGCAAAGGCGCATGGCAAATCAATACGTCTGGAAATAACAGGTGGCGATACTGAGATTGACAAGACCGTGATAGAGCGGATTAGTGATCCTCTAAAACATTTGATACGCAATGCTATAGATCATGGAATTGAAGCACCTCATGATAGGGAAGAAAAAGGGAAACCGCGTGAGGGGCTTGTCTCATTAAAAGCATACCATCAGGAAGGGAATATGTATATTGAAGTGAGCGATGATGGAGCAGGTATTGATAAAGAAAAGGTAATAGAAAAAGCAGTGGCTAAAGGACTGCTGTCAAAAAACGATGAAATTCCAGATAGTACATTATATGGTTTTCTTTTTGAACCGGGTTTTTCAACCTCAGAATCTGTTGGTGATCTTTCCGGCAGAGGCGTTGGGCTTGATGTTGTGAAAACTAATATTGAGGCATTACGTGGTACTGTTGATATTCTCAGTCAACCTGAAAAAGGTACAACATTTATTATTAAATTGCCATTAACATTAGCTATTATTGATGGTATGCTGGTAAGAGTTGCCCATGAAACATTTATTATTCCAATACTTTCAATAATTGAAAGTATTAAACCTGTTAAAGATGATATTAAAACAATAGAAAGTCAGGGTGAAGTTGTTCACATCCGTGGAGAATATGTACCTCTTTTACATTTACATCAGGAATTTAATCTTCCACAAACCATACAAAATCCCTGGGATGGATTGGTTGTTGTTGTTGAGTCTCAGGGCAGATCAATTGGGCTTATAGTTGATGAGCTGATTGGTCAGCAGCAGATTGTCATTAAAAGCCTTGATAATCAGATCACAACTTCCAGGGCTATTTCTGGTGCTGCGATATTGGGTGATGGAACTATCGCACTGATAATAGATGTTCATGGATTTATTAACAGGTAATATGCCATTGAGTACCATAAGGAATCTATGATGAACTATCCTGTAAAAGAACAATCTTTTAAAAGCCAGCATGAATATCTTAAAAATCTTAAAAGTAATGTTGGTTCATTATTTTCTGAGATAATTCAGCAGTTTACAACCATCAATAAACGAATAGATGATTTTTTTACAATGATACGGCCATATATCATCTATTTTTATACAACGGATGAAGCTATTGCTGATACATTTTTGCATGATGTTATTTTTAGTACTAAGGATGAGATTAATGGTTACATCGAAACTATTGTTAAATATATGATAGCTGATAGGGAAACCAATAGGGAAGTTGAAGAGGCTATCAATAAAACACTCACTTTAAGCAACAGTGTTGAAATGATTTTAGATGCTGTTGAGGCTATAGATTTATATGCTAAGAATACCATGATCATAGCAATTAAAGCCGGGGAAGAAGGCACAACATTAACTACAATAGCTGTTGAGATGTCACATTTAGCTGATATGGTAAATGCTGTTTCCAGTGAATTTCAGGAAATTATTGAACAACTTCATTCATTGCGCACAAAATTCAGTGAAACATGCATGACTGTTGATGTTATTGTAGAGAACTATCTGACTCAATTACAGGTTAGATTAAATAATACTATAAATGATATCATTCAACAGCAAAAAAATCTGTCATTAAATGTCAATTCCATTCAGAACTTTGCTGATCAGATAAAAGCAGTGATTCAGAAAATCTTAATGGAATTTCAAATTGAAGATATTGTTCGTCAGGATATTGAAAAAATACTCTTTGCTATTGAAGCGCTTGAAGAATCAATTAATACAGATGAAAAAGAACAGGATGTTTTATTATGGGGGATTTACAAAAAGTTATTATCACTTCATAATGATTTTGTTCATTTGCTTGATAGTACTGTGAGAGGGATCAATTTTACAAGAGAAAGCATTGTACAAATAAATAATGATTATAATAAAAATGCAATAAATGTTTATGAGGGAGATGAATTTGCAATTGAAAAAGTTTATAACTCACTGGAATATTTACAAAATGAGACAATCAAATATATAGATGACATATTAATGAGGAAAAAGTATCTTCTTGATATCTCAAAGGATGTGCTGGTACGACTGGAAAAGTTTCAGGAATTTTTCAGAAGAATACAGGATGTAGTAAGAAAATTTGATATTGTCAATATGTTAACGCGTATTGAATTAGCACGTCATAGAGAGTTACAAAAAACCATTGCCAGTTCACTTTCTGATATCAGCATTATGCCAAAAAAGATTAAAATGATTGTTGAAGAGTCTGAAAATTTATATAAAGATGTAATAAGTACTATGGAATCAACTTATCAGTTATATCAGCAGGCGATGTCAATACAGGATGAAATTTTAAAAAACTGCGTGAATAATTTAAAAAAAGTATCTCTGGAACTGTACGAATCAAAGAAATATTATGTTGATATATCCCAACAGATAGAAAGGAATATACATTCATTGCAACAGGTCCTTGATGAAAAGTCAGAGCAAATTATGGCATTTCATGAAATTGGAAAAAGGTTGAAATTTTTGTGTGATAGCATGGAAGATATGGACATTTTAAAAGAAACACCTGAGTTGTCCACTATTGATAAAATTATAGAGAGTATCAATGCAAATTATGGTAACGATTATAAAGGTTTAATGCTGATTTCCCTGTTAAAGGAGTATTCAACTTTACAATCAGAAGATACTGTGATTGTCTTTAAATAACGTATAAAGTATGTGTTTGTAGGAGGTAATAACGATGTATATCATTGAAATAGATGAATTTGTCACTATAAAGCACATAAAACAATTTCTGGATGAAGTAAAGACTGTCTTGATGACAGAAAAAGATATTGTCCTTGATTTTTCTAAAGCAAAGCGTTTAGATTTATCAATAGTACAGGTAATATTATCGCTTTTGAAAACAGCAAAAGCTGAAGGGAAAACGGTTAAATTTAGAGGAGTCAATGATACTATCAAAAAGCAGTTAAAATTGTGTGGTGTCATTCGTTAATTAATTTGATTACATTATACATAATGAATATATTACATGAGGGTATAGTATGAAGTATATAATTATTATTGATGATTCGCCTACCATCAGAACAAGCGTTGAATTTACTCTAAAAGATATTGGCTTTGGACTGATGCATGCTGAAAATGGTATTGATGCGTTGAATAAAATACAACAGCTATCGGCAAATGGCGATGAAGTGGCAATGTGTATTGTTGATATAAACATGCCTCAGATGGATGGAATTAGTTTTATTAAAAAGTTCCGGGAAAATGACAAATTTGCTCCTGTTATTGTGCTTACCACTGAAGCAGAAGAAGAGAAGATACAGGAAGGGAAGAAGGCTGGTGCCTCGGGGTGGATGATAAAGCCATTTAAAGCAGAGCAATTACAATCTGTAGTCCATAAATTTTTACGTTAAGGAGGCAACTTTATGAATATTGAAAATACTACGGTTGAAAATAAATTAGATACTACATCAACAGAACAGTTTGTTACGTTCATTATAGGAAATGAAACGTATGGTATTGAAGTGTTAAAGGTACAGGAAATTATTGGTATGACGCGTATTACTTATGTACCCAATACGTTACCCTATATGAAAGGAGTTATTAATTTACGGGGTTCAGTGGTTCCTGTCATTGATATGCGTAAAAAAATTGGAATGGATGAAATTGCATATAATGCCTTTACAGTAATTATTATCACTGAAGTTAAGGGGAAACTGATAGGAATGATTGTTGATTCGGTGCAGGATGTTGTTACTATACCTATCCAGAAGATTCAGGATACCATTCACTTTACTTCACAGATAGCAACTGATTATATAAAGGGTATTGGGCAGATTGATAATAATTTAGTTATTATTCTGGATGTTGACAGGCTATTAACTGCAGATGAGATAGCATATATTAAAAATATTTGATATCAATGTATATCAAAATGATATATTGTAAACATTATGATCCGAACTACTGATGCAACTATAAACAAAGAAGTAAATATTTTGTTGCCGGGTGAATATTATGCATCATCCGATTCAATACTTTCCACTATTGTTGGGAGTTGTTTTGTTGTTTGTTTATATGATC
>Ga0208198_1000748_pt1 | contig 33538 bp, 31 predicted proteins | sample AD_JPNTR2_MetaG_FD_184446 | JGI IMG/M metagenome (GOLD analysis project Ga0208198, IMG submission 184446) | Active sludge microbial communities of municipal wastewater-treating anaerobic digesters from Japan - AD_JPNTR2_MetaG (SPAdes) (version 2) | ecosystem: Engineered > Bioreactor > Anaerobic...
TTCTTCTCATGATTATCTTCTTGAGCAAAAACCGGAAAAGAGCAAAATCCAAAAATTAAAAAAACAATCAAAAAACAAATAAAACCCTTCTTTTTCATTCATTTTCTCCTGCCGCTTCGTTTGGATTTGTTTCGCCTTTCGGCAAAACCCGAGACACGCAGATCCTTATTTCATTATTAAAGATCTACTCCTATTATACTCCCTCTTTTCTCCTTTGTCAAGCACTTCCAAGGAAAGCGCAAAGCGGGCCGTTCCTCGCAAAAGCGAGGAACGGCCCGCTAAAAACACCTTTAATCAATCAAGCAACTTATCCACAAACAACACCATTCGTTATTCTAAGCAATTTTGCTGCTGTCATTCTGAGCAATTTTTTCTTGTCATTCTGAGCGTTAGCGAAGAATCCCTCACTTGTTTGGCACGGGATCCTTCACTTCGTTCAGGATGACAAGCGGATAGTTTTAAGGTTTTGAGTTGTGGTTTTGAGTTTTGACTTTTGAGTTTTGAGTTATTATCTTTTTGATTTTTGATCTTTGATCTTTGACTTTTTTATCGTCATTCTGAGCGTCAGCGAAGAATCCCTCGGCTATGAAGGAATTGTCATTCTGAGCGAAGCGAAGAATCTCTCACTTACTTGGCATAAGATCCTTCACTGCGTTCAGGATGACAAGAAAGGAGGGTTAGCATGAGATCCTTCACTTCGTTCAGGATGACAAGAAAGAGAGTTGGCAAGGGATCCTTCGGACTTCGCCCTCAGGATGACAAAAAGTAAATTCAGAACTAAAGGTCAAAATTTAGAAGGCTAAGGAAAATTTTCAACAAAAATTTTCCTAAGCTACAATCATTTTGATATTTGAATTTTTTATTAAAAATATTAAAAAGACTGCCTTCCATTACTGAAAGACAGTCCTTATTTTTATTACTTCGTTCTGCTTAAAGCAAGTCGGTTCGGATAGATCATTTACTTTTTAGGTTAGCTCTCTCAAAATAATCGAGCCACCATAATAAATTTTCTTTGGAATTGGCTTCATGAATTAAAATTGGCAGATGAGCAGAACGCTCACTATTTTCCCGAATATCTTTTACAACATTTTCTATGTCCGAAAGGGAAAAGTTTAAACCAACGAGATTCAGCAAACTAGCAATTTGATCATCTCTCAAATTCAAAATCCTTCTCATTAAATCCTTTTCTTCCTCAGTGGTCCACTCCAACTCATAAGATTTTTGGGGAGAGTTTTGTTGCATAGTGATAGTTAAAAAAATTGGCTTTAAATTAACCATCCTTGATAGGAAAACTATTGGGCATATTGTACATTTTATCATAAAATATTATTTGCACAGCCTTATTATCTAAATTCTATTCCATTATTCATTTTAATCAAAATAGCTAAAAAGCCGCCTTCAACTAAGTTTTGGCGGCTTTGTACTAAATGTTATTTACAACTTTCAATTTTCGTATTGTCTATCAAGCTATCAATTAATGCATCGGTAATTGGCATACCGGTTAATTCTTCAATCCAGACAAATTGACCCCCAGGATTCATCTCCAGAAAAACAAGTTCATCATGTAAATCCATTATAAAATCAAAAGCTGCGAAATGAATATGAAAATAATCCATCATTTTTAGAATTCTTTTTTCGATCTCTTCTCCAATAGAATATACGGAATGTTTTACAAAAACATTGCCTTTTCTCCAATCAATTTTAGTTTTCAAAGATGTTTGAGAATCAATACGACATCCGAATATTTTTTTTCCTACCACCGTAATCCTCAATTCGAATTTCTTATTTATGTATTGTTGGAGACAAACTGGCGCAAAACGGATCGAATCGAATTTTTTCAAAATTTCGGGTGTTACCAAATGCGTATAACTAGCTTCAAAACCGTTTTTCAAACGACGACCATAACCAGCTATGGTTTTAATAGCCACATCCTTATATTCCTCAACGAATTCCCTTGCTTCGGAAGGATTATTTGTAACTAGAGTTGGAGGAATTTTTAATCCTAATTCCTTTGCTAATTGTAATTGAAGAAATTTATTTCTGGCTCTTACCATATTTGGCTCTCGATCAATTATCGGACACGGAAGGGCATCGATAAACCAGCGCAAAGTAAAATTTTGTTCTTGTACAGCAAATATTCTTGCTTCTTTATTTCTAATAATATTATTTGAGACTTCGGGCTGAACTAAACGCCTTAACCATACTGCGCTAATTTCTTCCAAATAGATTGTTTGATTAGATGGCGTAACAATAATACTTGGTGATGTTGTTTCAAAACTTAAGCTAACGCTGTTCCTCATAAACTCATCGGAATTTAAACGGACATAATTAACTTGCCTGTCCTTCATTCTTTGCAAAACATAATCTGCGGTGTTATCATTAGTTTTTGTAATAACCAATATCATGGTTGACCTCCTTTAATATTTTTTATATTATAAAAGAACACAGATAAATATTTCAGGATGCTAATTTAATATTAAAAGTTTTTAAATTTATGTCAACTAAAAAAAATCAAGATCGCCAAAAGAGTAAAAAAACGCACTGCATTCTATTAGAACAAAATGCTGACTTTTATAAAAAAATCCAAGATCTTTTACATAATTTAGAAAAAGCACCTAAGGGTACTGAGAGTCTTTTTTATAATAAAATAGCCTATCTTTTATCAGAATCTGACAGTTATTGTTCCCAAATGGTTACAAATTATAAAGAAGCCGTTAAATACTACAAGATGGCAATAAAAACAGCTGGCAATCGCCCCTGTGGATTGTATTGGTCTAATTTATCATTAGCCTATGCTAAGTTAAAAGATTGGGATAATGCAATTTTCGCTATCAAGAAAGCTATTCCTCTGCTAAAAAAAGAGGAAAAAGAAGGAATAAAGCATGGCAATCAAATTAAAATTCTCCAACTGGAAAAAATGCTCTACCAAGAATATCGAAAGAGGACTCTCATAAGAAAGTCCTCTGAAAATTTTAGCGCTTCTAATAAATAACTGCTAATCATCGTATTCATCTTCTCTGCCGGCACAGCCAGTGGATTTGCTCATATAAGCATCCATCGACTCTTCAGGAATAAATTCGCGTAGTTGGAACATCAACGGTTCATCAAACGAATGTAATTCTCTTTCATCTCCCATCCTTTTCACCTCCCTTCCCTTGCTAGATTTGTCTGGCGAAGCCAGACAACAAGGCGAAGATCTTTATTTTATTATCAAAGATCTACTTAGATTATGCTCCCTCTTTTCTCCTTTGTCAAGCGCTTCCAAAAAGAGATGCGAAGCAGCCTGTTCCTCGCAAAAGCGAGGAACAGGCTGCTAAACGCACCTTCAATCAATCAAGCAACTTATCCACAAATAAACAAAGGATCGCTGAAAGCAGTCCTTTATTTATTTCAATTTTTTAAAATCCGAACCTTGCAGAAACTTTTAATAAATTTACTTTAATTTAACTTCACGAAGTGATCGAACGCCGGCTTACCATAATAACCATGACGAACTCTTTATCCTCACCATGAACAAAAGGAGTAATGCCAAAATTCCAAAGATTCGTTTTCATAGCAACGCTTGGATGTTCAAAAAAGAGATTGTCCATCAAAACCGTCTCTTTTTTGCTTTATATCAGTGGGGCGGTTGGGTTATGGTCTTAGAAAAGGGCAAAAAGTTTTTATCTTAGTTCTAAATTAAAACGCCCCAATCAATATTTTTGTATTTTTCAATATCAATCTTTATCCGATATACTTTTTTATTAACGGCAGCAATTGAGAATCGTTTATTGACAATTCATCAACATAGTTCGAGATTAAAATGGTTTTCATCCCTAAAATTTTAGCTGGCATCAAATCAGCGCAAACATCATCTCCAATCATTAAACATTCCTCTGGTTTTAAAGAGTATTTTTTAAGGATATATTTTAAAATATTAATGCTCGGCTTATTCTCTTCTTTAAATAATCTTGTAGAAATTATTTCGGTAAAATCAGATTCGGCTAAATTGGATTGCTGAAGTAAATCAATAATATCGCCTTTTGAGTTGCCCTGAGAAATAATAAACTTGAGTAAATAAGAGGGCAACCCTTTAATTAACTTCGCCATTTTTGGTTTAATAATTAAATGCCGTTTTCTAATTGCATTGTAGTCGCGGGTAAAAATGTCGATGTCTATCTCTATAGCTTCGGAATTAGCCCATTTCTTAACACAATGCTTAATAATATCTTCCATCGTCCACTCAGGATGAGATAAATCTGCTAGCCTGTCAGCTTGCCAAAAGAATACCATTAATTCCTCGGCAAATTTTTGAAGTTTGCTTTGGGTAATGGCAGGAAAATGTTTTTTCAAAACTGCCTCAAAAGCTCTGATGATGGCCTCATTGGTATTATCTAAAGTATCATTGAGATCGAAAATTAAGGATTTTATCATTGGCTGTATTATCAATTAATTTATATAATATTTGTAGATTTTTGAAAAATTATATAACTTTTAAAAGGCAATCTCCTCATGTCGCCTTTTATCCAATTAATGGAGATGCCTCGTCTTTTGCTTTCTTTTTTGCCAACATTTAAGTAGAAGGGGTTGAGATCAAGCGCGGTTACCTCATAGCCCCGCGCCCCCAGCTCAATAGCATGGCGGCCCCACCCGCACGCTAAATCCAAAATTTTCGTTTTGGGCTTTAAAAATTTTTCGATAAAATCTACCTCTTGAAGAGTGCTTTCCTTCGGAACGTTTTTATTAAAATTAGATAGATACTCTTTATTAAAAATTTTACCACCCGGTTTGTACCACATCGCTATTATTATAGTATATTTGATTGTTTTACCCAACGCTCCATTTCCAAAATATAGAACTTTTCTTATCTGCGCTATAATAAAGATATGCATCTAAATTTTCAAATTTCTCCATTATCTAATTTTCTATTTTTTATAAAAAAAGCAGATCAGCACTCGCTGACTAAAATTCGTTTATTAGAAGAATATCTGAGCAACGATACAATAGAACTATCTTTTTTAGGAAAAAGAGAGGGCGTCATTTGGAAACAAATAGAAAAAGCGATTGGATCAGAAGGGCTAAAACAATTTAAAAAAGCCGTTCGTTTAATTCAGCCAACTTTTATTTCCTACTGGAATCGAGCTTCACAAAATTTATCTTTGTGGAAACAGTATTTTCAAAGCAACCAATTATTATTCCAACAAATAATCTCAGATATTCAAAAATTAAGCGGCGTCGAAATGTTTGATATTTCTCAAATTCCCATATATTTAATTGCCTATCCCGCCAAAAGCAAGGAACTTAATGCCTGGTTTGCTTGGGCGCCAAAAGAAAGTTTTATTGTGTTGGAAATTCCCGATGACGCTAAAATTCCCAAAAATTTATTTCCCTTGGGAATTCTAGCGCACGAATTTTTTCATTTGATTCTAAGAAAAAATCGGCGCCTTTTTCAAATGATTAATGCAATCGCCAAACAAAATGAAAAATTAATCTCAAAAGCATCCAAAGAAACACCTCCGAGAATATTCCTTGAAGAATTATTAGTAAGCTCATTTATTCCTGAAGGTTATTTAAGAGAAAAATATCTCAATTTGAAAGTTTTACACCCTCAAAAGAAACCAAAAGATTTGCTATCCTGGCGTCAATTTGTAGCCATAAAATTATATGATATCGCAAAGAATTATGTGGAGAATCAGCGCCTCCTCAACTACAATTATTTTAAAAAATTAGTAGAAACCCTCCAATTTTGAGAACCCAAAAATCAATTTCTCACTCCCGCATCCTCCCCCACCACCTCAATACGCTCTAAAGCCGGTGTATCAATCGGAAAATAACCAAAACCTTCAAATACTTCTTTAATGACGTTGAAAATTTTCTCCCTTTTTTAACCACCGAGAAAAGAAATTCCTCATTCCTGATGGTAATAAGGGATTATCCTTTTGTAATCTTTCACGTTGTTTCGATAGTTTAAATTGAAATAATTGAGATGTTGGCCGCCAACCAAATGCGCAGGTTAACAGACTTCATCAGTTAAGTTAATATATACGTGCTGAATTAACATTTCCGAGATTTTTGTTTTAACTGGAAATTTGATATTTTTTATTTTAGCCTTTGAATTAGTCGCTTAGCACTTAAAGTAAGTTCTGCTAAATACTCATCAAAACTGGAAATAGGCATTAGTTTTCCATCTTTTAACACATACAAGTGGGTTAGATTGAGTTTTTCAACAAAATATCGATCGTGCGAAACTAATATTATTGTTCCACTATAAGCCGAGAGGACTTCTTCCAAAGCTTCGCTCGCTTCAATGTCGAGATGATTAGTTGGCTCGTCTAAAACGAGAACATTAGCGGAAATCGCACAAAAGAAAGCTAGAATTAATCTTGCTCTGCCACCCGGGCTCAACTCACCAATTTTTTTGCCGGCTTCCTCAGCAGAAAAATTAAACTTCGCCAACAACTGATAAATTTGTTCTTTCTTTAAATTTGTTCTCTCTTTCAAGAATTGAACGATGGTTTTATCAAAAGGGAGATTTTCATGCTCTTGCATTAAATTTCCCATTACCAAAGATTGACCAATCTTAATTTCTCCTTTTTGAATTTTCAGCTCGCCCGTAATTGCTTTTAAGAGTGTGGTTTTTCCGACGCCATTTGTTCCTAAAATTCCAACCCTTACTCCATAAGGTATTTCTAAATTGATTGGTCCAATCTGAAAATTATTACCATAGCCCACGATAACATCTTTAAGAATAATTGAGTGCTTTGCTTTGCTTTCTTGAGGTTTAAGGGGAATAATTAAAGGCGACCTTTCTTTCGGTAAATCAATTAAATCTATTTTTTCAATTCGTTTTTCCATTGCTTTGGCATTTTTAGCAGATTTGGCAGCTCGATCTCTTCTCATGCCCCGACAATATTTATCTTTATCAGAAACCTCTTGTTTTGCTCCTATGGCCGCCCAGGCCTTTCTAGAACGTATTGTTTTCTCTAAGTTTTCTATTTTTTCTTGCTGAAGACGGTAGAGTTCTTTCAAGCGATTAATTTTTTTCATCTTGAATTCTAAGTAATCAGTGTAGCCGCCAACATGAACTGACAGCGTTCGCGTTTCCCAATCCAGCTCAAAAACACGAGAAACAACATTGTCCAAAAATCTTTTATCATGAGAAACGATTAAACAGGCAGCATTGGAATTGGAAAGAAAATTCTCCAACCAGATTAAAGCCGGCAAATCTAAATTATTAGTTGGCTCATCTAAAAGAAGGACGTCTACTCCTTTTAGAAGAATGGCACCGAGCGCTATCTTGCTTTTTTGACCACTGCTTAAAAAACGCAGAGATTGATTTAAGGACAAATGCTCGAGACCGAAACCCGCAAGGATGATTTTAATCCGATAACTGAAAGCATCATCATTTAAATGGCGAAATCTTTCTTCGAGTTGACTATATTGCTCTGCTTTTTGAGAATCGTCCAGATTTTTTTCCAATTGCTGCATTTCTTTTTCGATTTCCTCTAGACCAACCGCTTTTCTAAAATAACTTTCGACAGTTTCAGATTCAGGCACTTTAATTTCTTGGGGAAGATAACCAATACAGGCATTTTTAGCAATTTGCACTTCCCCGCTATCTGGTTCTTCTAGCCCAGCAATGATTTTTAAAAGTGTTGTCTTTCCTACGCCATTTGGACCAACCAATGCAACCTTTTCAGCAACGTTTAAAGAAAATGAGACGTCGGAAAGCACGGTCAATGCCCCATAATTTTTTGTTATTCGTTTAACATTTATCATATTTACCTCCCTTCATTAAAACTAAACAAAAAAATATTTGCAATACATCTTTAATTTTTAAAGATCTGAATTCTTTGCAATTCTCATTGCTTTTTATAAATATTTATATGGGTAATATTATTATGTAATTTTATCTTAAAATTAGTTTTCTACTTTTGGGCTATTAGTCTAACCACGCCATGAATGTGTGACTGAGGACTGCCGGGATGGCCTTTATCTTCAATAAGTTGTTCTCTGTATTCAATAATATTAAAGTCGGAAAATAAATTTTTAAGTTCTTGGGACTCAAAAAAACAACGTTCATTATTGCTCATTTTTTTATAAAGCGGGTCGCTTGTTGTAAAAGATGAAATAATAACGTAACCTTCATTTTTTATATTATTTTTAATATCGTTAATTATTTTTAACGCGTCCCTCTTGGGTAAAAATTGCAAAGAATTAAAAGCATTGATAATATCGTATTTATTTTTTGAAATAGAAAAATTTCTGATATCGCCACAGTATAAATTTATATTACTTAATGGTAATTTATTTATTTTTATCAACTCTTCTATTTTGCTAATATTTTCCTGCGATCTATCTATGGCATCTACTTTATATCCGTTCTGCAGCATAAATAAAGAATCCCTTCCCTTTCCGCATCCCAAATCTAAAAAATAGAAATTTGCTTTAAATTGATGGTAAATTTTTTGGATAAGTTCATTGGGCTCGATTCCTTCTATGCTTTTATTAGTTTCACTATGATCCATAATTTTTATAACTTTATTTATTGTGTTTTGCTATTATAACGATTCTGAAGAGAAATAAAAGCGATAGTATTCTCCAAACTATCGCTTTAAATTTTTATTTTATCTAGCATCGCCAACACTGCGGATCTTTATCAAAAAAATCTCCCGTTGTCCCAGCAACAACAGCATGACACCCACGACAGTAATTAAGAAGTTCGCATTCTTTACATCCGGCTAATTTTTGAATTTGCCTGTACTTATTCATCTCTGGCGACAAAAAAATATCTTTGAATCTTTGCTTATAAATATTGCCTATCGGACTTTCAAATCGACGACAAGCATATACAGTGCCATCTGGTAGTAAGGTCATGTGTCTAATGCCGCAGTTACAACCATCAAGCACCTCGTCTTTGGCGTCGCAAAGATGATATAATCCCTCTTCATAAAGAAAAGCCACCCAAAGATGATCTTTTAGAGCGAAATTAGCCCCGCTATAATAATTCTTTTTTACTGAAATTTTCTCCAAAATTTATTTTCAAATTGATCAAAATCTTTACCCGTAATGACCTTGAATTTCTTTTTGATAGTTTTATACGAGTCGCGTCGATTGACAGCGGCGTAGATTTTTTTAAAAGATCGAGTTCCAAAATCATCAATAAAACATTGGACAAAAACACCACTCAAAGGATAACTAATAAGAGAATCAATGCTCGAAAAATTGTCAAACAAAACATTGAGAGAAACAATTTTATTTTCTTTTTGCAATTTTTTCATCCAAAAAATTAAAGAGCGGCCCCGCCACAAAGCCTGGTTTCCTTTTCTCCAACCATACAAAACAGCCACTCCCTCCTCAAAAACAGGGTGGGATTTGCCGAGACAATGCTCAAAAATAAGATGAGTAATTTCATGGGGATGAAAAGCATAAATAGAAACTATTGCAGATCGATTAAGGATAAAACCATAGGTTTCTCTATCAAAAACTTTTTTAATGAAATCTCTATTCGGCGCCAGATAAATTTTTATTTTATTTTTCCAATGGGTTGGGAATCCAAAAACCTTACAAACATTTAAAAAATGTTTTTCACATCTAATAGCATCGGCTTTTTGAAACAACAACTCCTCGGGTATAAGAAAAATAAAATGATTAGTTTCAAAAATACGTTTCCATTGGATTTTAAGAAAAGTCTTTTTCTTTAACGTCTTTCTAACCATTAGTCTAATTTTAGCATTTTATAAAAAAATAAAAACTTCTTGCGCTGATTATAAGAATATCAGAAATGGGCTTCGCAAAAATATTGAAAAAATCTTCTCAATAATCCTTAATCGCCCTTTTTGTTTCGCTTTATTTTTTACAAATTAGTTAATCTTGCCAAAAGGTTGAGTAATGACCCTCTCTTTTGCTTCTGAAGAAAGAATGGCGATGTTTTTTTCGTTGAAGTTCTGCCCTTTTTTGAAGAGGTAATTTTTGCGATTCATCAAAAACCTTCAGAATGGTTTCCTCGTTGTCATCCGCCGCAATTCTATTGATGGATATCTTGCCGCAACCCGTACATTCATGAATCAGCATCAGTTCTCCTTCTCGAAGGTTATTATATTTATCAACTCCCTCCCATTTAAATGTTAAACCGATTGGCTTCATTGGTTTCTGACATCGGGATTTTCGATCGCCTACCTTTCTATCATCAACATGTTTAGACCACAAACAATAAGGGCAGTGATTTCGATGAGCAGTACCCATAAATTCTGAAAAACGAACCCACTGACCGCAGTAACAACATTTGAATCCGCCTTTTTCTCTTCTGATTTCATTGATTTTTTACCTTGACGTTTTTCTTGTTTTGCCATGGCCAACTTTTATTAAAATTTTCTTTTTAAAAAATGGAAAAGTCGATTTGGAAAAAAACGCTAATAATTATATTGGGTCTTTCGTTTTATTATAAATGGCTGGATAAAAATTTTCAAAAAAGAATTAGGGTGTTACTTTGCGGCTTGGTGCGCGAAGCGGTCTGTTCCTCTCTTTCGCGAGGAACGGCCTGCTAACAACATTTTTAATCAATCAGGCAACTTATCCGCAAATAACACCATTCGTTATTCTAAGCAATTTTGCCGCTGTCATTCTGAGCACTTTTTTATTGTCATTCTGAGCAATTTTTTCTTGTCATTCTGAGCGTCAGCGAAGAATCCCTCACTTGTTTGGCATGGGATCCTTCACTTCGTTCAGGATGACAACAGATTAGTTTTAGGGTTTTGAGTTGTGGCTTTGAGTTTTGAACTTTGAGTTTTGACTTATTCATTCTGAGCGTCAGCGAAGAATCCCTCACTTGCTGGGCACGGGATCCTTCACTGCGTTCAGGATGACAAGCGGATAGTTTTAAGGTTTTGAGTTGTGGTTTTGAGTTTTGACTTTTGAGTTTTGAGTTATTATTTATCTTTTTGATCTTTGATCTTTGATTTTTGATTTTCTTATCGTCATTCTGAGCGTTAGCGAAGAATCCCTCGGCTAGTTGGCATAAGATCCTTCACTGCGTTCAGGATGACAAGAAAGGAGGGTTAGCATGAGATCCTTCACTTCGTTCAGGATGACAAGAAAGAGAGTTAGCAAGGGATCCTTCGGGCTTCGCCCTCAGGATGACAAAAAAGCGGAGAATCATTCTGAACTTTGCGAAGAATCTCTGATATCTTTGTTATGAATTGAATTTGCAAGTCTTTCGTTATAATATAAAAACGAGGTGTTAAAATACTAAATATTATTACTTGAATGATATGCAATTTAAATTTGTTGTGTCAAAATTAGCAAATTTTTACTTTTTTATTGCCAATCTATCAGAGTGGCATTTCTCCTGTCGTAAAGATTATAACGAAGAATGGATGAAAATAATCGGCAAGTTAACGCCTCGAGAAAAAATTCTTTTAGAAAAATTCAGAAAAATTTCTCAAAAATATAATTTCAGCTCTCCTTATCTTCAAAAAACAAAATATTTAGGCAAGTATTTTTATCTTTTACCTCAAAATATTTGTTGGCAACAACTTAAAAAATGCGTTACGGCGTCGGAGTTCGAAACAATTAGAGAAACTTTTGATATTTTTCGGCCAAAATTCGAAAAAATTTGGAGAAAATCCCAAACTCAAGGTTTAAAAACTTTCAAACAAGAACTTCGTAAAAACAAGTGGCAAAACTTATTTCAGGATTTAGAAATGTTTTTGGGTAAAGGGCCGGAAATTTTAAATGTCATCATTGTTTTTTCGCCCCTGAAAGGAAATGGCGTAACGGCTGCGGGAAATGCGATGCTCGGCTATCAAAATCTTATTTTAGAATTGCCGGCATTAAAAAAGAATTCTTGGGAACTTAATTATTCCATTTGCATTTTAGCTCACGAAGTAGCTCATGTCTTATTTGAAAAGAATAATGGACGAAAATTAATAAGAGATGCTTTGAAAGATGAAAAATTGCCTCATCGTTTTAACAATTGTCCTCTCACCACTGAGAATCTCATTAATGAAATTGTCGCCGAATCACTTGTGCCTTATGGCTATTTGGCGCAAAAATATTCTGATTTTAAATTAATTCATTGTCTTTTTAATCCTTTAGCCGAAAGTTACAAAGAATTCCAGAACTTCCAGCGTACCCACCAAATCAATTATTACCGTTATTTTATTAGATACATTGTTTGGATTTTAATGCCACTCACGATCATTTATCTCAACAACTCCAAAAAAATTGAGAAGGATTATATTCAAAAAATTGTTCAAACAATAAAAAAGGGGTGACTTTTTAAACAGTCACCCCTTCGTTTTTTATACCAACATTATTAAGTTGTTCTAGACAGTATTTAAATATTTTTTTTCTAGCCTCACAAAAGGGATAGGGACCATCATAATTACCCGAAAACCAAAAGGCATCTGCTCTACATCCTCCTTTGCATATCGACAAAAAATCGCAGTCTTTACAATTTTTCTCAATCGCTTTATTTTTAAGCTCTTTGAGATGCTCGGTTGGAGAACTAGTTAAAATTGATTGAAGGACTTTTTTAATATTACCTAAGCAGATTGGTCATTTAAACTTCGCTTAACCAATTCCGCGATAGCGGGATGAACTAAATAAAAATTTCGTATTTCGAAATGATTTTTTACACCAAAAATATTTGATCAAAATTAATGAATCTCGCAGAAAGATTCTTTCAAGATTTCTAAACCTTCAACCAGCCATTGATCGATATCATTAGTCTGCTGCCATAGTTTTTTGAATTTTTGGAAATATTGTTGATGTTCTGGATAGCAAATAATTTTTTGCTGTTTGTGTAATTTTTTGAATGGCGGTAGTGACAGAATAACATCATTAAAAATTTCCGCTAAATCCCAGAAAATTCCGTTTTCGGGATCTAATTTTTTAAAAATATGCGGGTGTTGTTGAATCGCATAATCGTAAAAAATAAAATGGAGTAGCTCATGCATCGTCACATAAACAACCCCCTGCGGATGGCGGTAATAAATCTGAAAGGTTTTATTAGAAAGAAATCTTGGATTGCAATTAATAATGGATAAATAGCCGAGGTATTTCCCTTTTGGAAAAGGGTAATGATGAAATATTTTTGCTGCTTCCCTTAAAAATGCTTTTTCAACTCTTCTCCATTCGTAATTAAATGCGATGACACATTTTTGTAATATTTCTCTGTGCTGCTGATAATAAATGTCAGAATAATCATTAATTACTTTTCTTTTTTGACCTTGGTTTAATTTCGTTAAAATCTTGAGTGACGGATGAAGAGCGATTATATTTTTAGCAAAATCAATCCCGCCCCGATGCAACGAAACGAACTCCAAAGCCATCTTTTTATCTAATTCCTTATTTAACTGAAATCTAACTTTTGGCTGCATAAAAAACAAAATCCCATATCTTTGATATTGTACCACAGCAGATATGGAGTTTAAAATTCATTTAGAAAAATCAATCTGAAAGATGAGCAAGAATAAGGTGGGCAATTCATTTTCATTCCATTAACTGCTGTGTTTTGTTTCAAGGCTAGGAAGTCTTCATTATTAGGAATTATAATTCTCACATTCACCCACCTCCTTTCCCTTGCTTAGTTTTGTCTGGCGAAGCCAAACAGCAAGGTACAGATCTTTGTTTCATTATCAAAGATCTACTTGGATTACACTTTCTCTTTTCTCTTTGTTAAACGCTTCCAAAAGGAGGTATAAAGCAGCCTGTTCCTCGCAAAAGCGAGGAACAGGCTGCTAAAACATATTTTATTTTACTTAATTTTTTTTACTACTGGGCCGTGCGGCGTATCATCAACAATGTAACCAAGTTTTTTAATTTCAGCGCGCAACTCATCAGCTTTGGCAAAATCTTTCATCTCACGATATTTTTCTCGCTCTTTTACCAACGCGGCCACTTTAGGCGGAATATTTTTCTTTGCCCCTCCGAAAATAAAGCCAAAAATATTATCAACATTCTTAAGAAATATTTGAATGTTTTTTACATCTTCTTTGCTTAACTGATCTTTATCCAACAAAATATTGGCTTGCTTTATTAAAGTGAAAATGACGCCCAATGCCTTTGGAGTATTAAAATCATCATCCATCGCTTGTTTAAATGCTTTTTGAAATTGATCTATTTTTAAACGATTTTTTTGCTCCTTTTTTTCTACTCTTTGCAAACGTTCAATAAATTCATCAAAACTTTTTATTTCCCTTTTGGCTTGATCTACAATTTTTTCATTAAATTCAATCGGCGAACGATAATGATTTTTAATAATCAATAAACGCAAAACGCGCGCTCCGTCTTCGGTATTTGCCAAAAACTCATCGATGCTGGTAAAATTCTTCAGAGATTTGGACATTTTTTCTTTATTAATCGTTAAAAATCCGGTATGAAGCCAGTATTTAACAAAAGGCTTTTTGCCAGAAATTGCTTCCATTTGAGCAATCTCTGCCTCATGGTGAGGAAAAATTAAATCACGGCCGCCGCCATGAATATCATATTGAGTACCAAAATATTTTTCCGCAATAGCCGTATCTTCAATATGCCAACCCGGCCGGCCGAAAAACCAAGGGCTATTCCATCGCGGTTCGGCCGGCTTTGATTTCTTCCACAAACAGAAGTCGCCTTTATTCCGTTTTCCTACTGCATCGTCGATACGCGAAACACCATCCTCTGCTTGTTCTTTAGTTCTTTTTGCTAATTTACCGTAATCTTTAAACTTGGAAATATCATAATAAATACCATCTTCCAGAAAATAAGCATAACCTTTTTTCAAAAGCCGTTCGACTTGACTAATAATTTCCGGAATATGATCTGTGGCTCGAGCATAATGACTCACTGCCGTTACTTTTAACGCTTTCATTGATCGATAAAAAAGTTTTTCATATTTCAAAGCAATTTTTTTCCAAGGTACTTTTTCTTCGGCTGCTCGTTTGATAATTTTATCGTCAACGTCGGTGATATTTTGCAGATAAAAAACATCGTAGCCCTGCGAGCGTAAATATTTAACAATAGCGTCAAAAATAACGCATGTTCGAGCATGTCCTAAATGCGCCACATCAAAAACCGTGGGGCCGCAAACAAACATATTTACTTGTTTATCTTTCAAAGGTTTAAAAATTTCTTTTTTACCCGAAAGAGTATTAGTAACTTTAATCATGTTAGTAATTAATAGGCTCGTGCAAATAAATATCTTCTTTGGGAAGGTTTGTTGCTTTTAATACAACGCCCTCTTTCCTCAACAGATTCAAAAGGCAAACATCGAATAGTAGCACCTGTTTCTGCTTTTATTTCTTCTGCCACTTTTTCATCTTCACACCAGTGAGCCAAAACAAAATTACCTTCATCAATTGCTTTAACAAAATCGTCCCATTGATCTACGATTTTAGTACGAGACTGCCGCATTGCTAAAGCTTTTTGGAAAAGATTATTTTGAATAGATTCTAAAGTTTTTTCTATTTCATTGGCTAATTGATCGAAGGGAATTTTTATTTTTTCTCCGCTATCACGCCTTGCTACTGTAAAAACTTCCTCTTTAACTTCTTTAGCACCAACTTCGATTCTAATGGGAACACCCTTCTTTTCCCATTCATAAAATTTTTCGCCTGGTCTTAAATCACGGCTATCAACTTGCGAACGAATATTTTTTGCAGTTAAAATATTGCTGATTTCTTCGGCTTTTTGTTTGAGACTAGCATCACGCTGGCCGGTTTCAATCGTAGTTAAAATTACTTCTATTGGTGCGATTTTTGGTGGTAAAACCAAACCACTATCATCACCGTGGGTCATAATTAATCCGCCAATCGTTCGAGTGCTTAATCCCCAACTCGTTTGCCATCCATAATGTTCTTTGCTGTCTTTATCAAAAAATTTAATATTAAAAACTTTGGAAAAATTTTGTCCTAAATTATGTGAGGTAGCGAATTGCAACGATTTGCCATCTTGCATCATTGCTTCTATTGTATAAGTGTGTTGAGCGCCAGCGAACTTTTCTAACTCCGGCTTAATACCATCGATAACGGGAATAGCCATAATATTTTCTGCAAAATCTTTGTAAATTTTAAGCATTAAACGCGCCCGTTCATCTGCTTCTTTTTCCGTGGCATGCACCGTGTGACCTTCCTGCCATAAAAATTCAATTGTCCTCAAAAATAAGCGAGGCCGCATTTCCCACCTTACTACATTAACCCACTGATTGATAAGTAGGGGCAGGTCACGATAAGAATGAATCCAGCGGGCAAACACTTCATACATAACTGTTTCTGAGGTTGGCCGAATAACGAGCGGTTCGGCTAGCTTCTTTCCGCCCGCGTGAGTGACAACTGCTACTTCCGGCGCAAATCCCTGTACGTGATCCTTTTCTCTTTCCAAAAGACGCTCAGGAATAAATAGAGGGAAATAAGCATTTTGGACACCGGTTTCCTTAAAACGTTGATCCAGAATATTTTGGATGCGTTCCCAAATCGCATAACCATAAGGTCGAATCACCATACAACCTTTTACTGGGCCATACTCTGCTAATTCCGCCGCATCAATTATATCCAAATACCACTGGGAATAATCTTCGCTTCTTTTTGTTATTTTCTTATGAATGATTTTTTCTTCTTTTGTTGCCATAAAAATTTATTTTAATATTTTAAATTAAACTTAATCTCTTTGCCATTAATTTCCATTGTTTTAGCCTCTGGCAATCCTTGAACCATTACGATTTCTTTTAATAAGCAGTTCTTTTTCAAAACGGTGGCTGATTTTCCGATTAAAGCTTTTAGGTCAGCCTCGGATGTTTCATATTCTAGAATAACATTTTTCTCGTCAATTTTTAACCCCCTCTCCTTGCGCAATTGATTGACGCTTCGTGTTAACTCCCTCAAAATGCCTTCTTCCTCTAATTCTGGCGTAATTTCGGTATCGAGCCAATCTTTCTCTCCGAGGGCTATTTCTTTAACATTGAGCTCTTCTTTCACAACATCTTCATATAAATTGTTAAACATTTCTTCGTCGCTAAATTGAATAAGTTTTAAAGGCTGGCGAATTTTTATTTGATGCTCGGAGCGCAAAGCTAAACCAATTTCTACTGCTTTGCGCGTTTGCTTCATCTTTTCCAATACCTCTGGATTAATAAGATTTTTATTGACTGTTGGCCAATCCTCTAAATGAATTGATACTTTCTCACCGCCGATTTCTTTATAAATATAGTCGGACACGAATGGCATAACAGGCGCCATAACTTTCGCTAATTCTAAAAGAATATATCCTAAAGTATGCATCGCCTCTTCATCGCCATTTTTAAATCTTTCTCTTGATCGCCTTACATACCACGTGGATAAATCTTCAATAAATTCGGCAATGGGCCGATTGGCTTTAGCTAAATTATATTGCTCATATTGCATCGTTACTTCCTCCTTTAATGTTTCGAGGCGGGAAATAATCCAAACATCTAATACGTTTCCTAAATGCATCTCTAAAGAAATTTTGGGCGCTGAAACATATAATTTATAAAAACTCAAAACGTTCAAAAGAATCAAAATGACTTTTTTAAGAATTTCTTCTACTGCTTTTTCTGAAAACCATAAATCTTCTGCTTCAACAACTGGAGACGTAGCTAAATAATAGCGCATCGGGTCAGCACCATATTTCTCCATCATCTCTAAAGGATCGGTGTAATTTTTTAAATGCTTTGACATCTTCTTTCCATCTTCTGCCAAAACAATTCCATTCACAACAACATTTTTGAAAGCAGGCTTATCCTTTAAAGCCGTAGCTAAAACATGAAGGTAATAAAACCACGCCCGTGTTTGATCAACGCCCTCAGCAATAAATTCAGCCGGGAAATTTTTCTCAAATTTTTCTTTATTTTCAAAAGGATAATGCAATTGAGCATAAGGCATTGAACCGGATTCAAACCAACAATCTAAAACATCGGGAATTCTTTTCATTGTGCCGCCACACTTCTCGCATTTAAATTGCAATTTATCAATGAAATGCTTATGAAGATCAGTGATTTTTGCACCTGTTAAATCTTCTAGTTCTTTAACCGATCCAATAACCTTTTTTTCACCGCATTGATCACAAATCCATAAAGGAATAACTGAACCCCAGTAACGCTGGCGTGAAATTGCCCAATCCCGCGCACCTTCAAGCCATTTGCCAAATCGCCCTTCTTTGATATGAGCCGGCACCCAATTAATAAATTCCGCATTTTTTAGAAGTTGGCTTTTCAAAGCCGTAACATTAACAAAGAGTGAAGAAGTAGCATAATTTAAGAGCGGCGAATCACAGCGCCAGCAATAAGGATAACTATGCGTATAAGATTCCACTTCAAAAATAAGATTTTTCTTTTTTAGAAAATCAATGACTTTTTCATCAGTGGAAGTAGGCGTCTCTCTTGGCTTCACATCCAAACCTGCAAAGTCTTTCACTTCTTCTTTAAAACGGCCATCCATTCCGACGTGCTGAATAAACGGCAAGTTCTTTTCTAACCCCAAAGTCATGTCTTCTTCGCCAAAAGCCGGCGCAATATGTACTACCCCTGTTCCATCTTCAGTTGTCACAAAATTAGCTGACTGAATAGTATAAAGATTTTCTTTATGCTCTAATGGCTTATTTAAGTAGTAATCAAATAATGGCTGATAACGTCGGCCTACTAATTTTGACGCAGCGACCTGTTCTAGCAGTTCTAATTTGACTGAAGCTAAATCTGGATTTTCGGCAATTACCTTTTGATATTTTTCGAAATAATTTTTGGAAGCAATATAAACTCCGTCTAATTGATCGGGATGATTTGATAGGCGAAATTTTACATATTCAATATTTTCGCCTATTGCCAAAGCAACGTTGCCAATTAAAGTCCACGGCGTTGTCGTCCACGCTAAAATATAAACATTTGGCTCGTCGGCTAATTCGAATTTCGCTGTTACCGCCAAATCAGTCACATCTTTATAGCCCTCGCTGACTTCGTATTGAGAAAGTGTTGTTTCGCAGCGCGGACAAATATGCATTGCTTTATAACCTTCATAAATCAATTTTTTATCCCATAATTCCTTAAATACCCACCATACGCTTTCCATGTAGGTAAGATCCATAGTTTTGTAAGCATTATCCATATCCACCCAGCGGCCCCAACGTTCAATCACTTTGCGCCATTCTTCAACATAAGTCAAAACATTTTGACGACAGAACTCGTTAAATTTATCAATACCGATTTTTTCAATATCTTTTTTTGTTTTTAACCCCAGTTTTTCTTCCACAATATTCTCAATCGGCATCCCATGGCAATCCCAACCCCATTTTCTTTCGACATGATAACCGCGCATTGTTTGATAACGCGGCACAATATCTTTCATTAAGCTGGCTACTAGATGACCGTAATGGGGAGTACCTGTTGCAAAGGGCGGACCATCATAAAAAACATAGTCGCCTTTTGGCGCTTCTTTTTGAAGTGATTTCTCAAAAATCTGATTTTCTTTCCAAAAATTTAAAATTTTTTTCTCAATTTCAGGTAAAGGCAACATAAAAGTGTATTTTTATTATAAAAATTTGGGAGTACTTTTGCAAGGCAATAATTTAAATAAGTTGACGTAGGAGTTCTGATGATTTAAATCAGGGCAGGTGGTCAGGCAGCAAAAAATTTCTTTGAAATTTTTTGCTGCCTGACCATTCTTAAAATTCGCATTTTAAAAAACTGGCCACTTGGTTTTCTCCAAGTGGCCCCAAAATTTATCTTGGAGAAAACCTATTTGCGACCAGCAATAATTTGTTCCGTAATGTTTTTCGGCACTTCTTCGTAGTGATCGAATTCCATAGTCATAAACCCGCGCCCTTCAGTTAACGAACGCAGATTTGTCACGTAACCAAACATTTCTGCTAATGGCACCTTCGCATCAATAATTTTACTATCCAAACGATCACTTATCTGTTCAATGCGAGCTCGCCGCGAATTTAAATCACCGGTAACCTCGCCCAAAAATTTCGCGGGCACAATTACTTGGATTTTCATAATGGGCTCTAGCAAAATGGGATTGGCCTTCTTCACTGCTTCTTGTAAAGCCATGGAAGCGGCAATTTTAAAAGCAAATTCTGACGAATCTACTTCATGAAAAGATCCATCATACAAAGTAATCCGCATATCTTGCAAAGGATAACCTGCTAAAACTCCTTTCTGAGCAGCTTCTCTAACGCCTTTTTCTACCGCAGGAATAAATTCTTGAGGAATGGTCCCGCTCCGAATTGCATCCACAAATTCAATATTTTTACCTCGCTCCAATGGTTCTACTCGCAACCAAACATGACCATACTGTCCCCGACCACCACTTTGCCGAATATATTTTCCTTCTGCCTCAGCTGTTCCTTTAATTGTTTCTTTGTAAGCAACCTGGGGCCGACCGGTGTCTGCTTCAACTTTAAACTCACGTCGCAAACGATCCACAATTACATCCAAATGTAATTCTCCCATACCAGCAATAATTGTTTCTCCTGTCTCTTGATCTGAATGGACTTGAAAAGTAGGATCTTCTTCGGACAGCTTTCTTAAAGCCAAACTCATTTTCTCCTGATCAGCCTTGGTTTTTGGTTCAATGCGCATTGAAATCACCGGCTCGGGAAATTCAATTTTCTCCAAAATAATGGGATGCGATTCATCACAAAGTGTATCGCCAGTGGTAGTAGATTTTAAACCAACAAGCGCAGCAATGTCTCCAGCAAAAACTTCCTCAACTTCTTCTCGATGATCGGCATGCATTCGAACGATTCGGCCTGCTCTTTCTTTCTGATTTTTAGTAGCATTTAAAATGTAACTGCCTCGTTTGAGCGTGCCAGAATAAACCCGGAAATAGGCCAGATTACCTATAAAAGGATCAGTTGCTATTTTAAAGGCCAAAGCGGTAAATGGTTCGTTATCACTCGCATGACGCATAATTTCTGATCCTGTTTTAGGATCAAATCCTTTTACTGGCGGCAAATCAGCGGGCGAAGGCAAATAATCAACCACGCCATCCAATAAGAATTGGACTCCTTTATTTCTTAAAGCTGAACCGCAAAATACTGGCACAATTTTACTTTCAATTGTTGCCTTTCGAAGCGCTTTGCGTAGTTCTTCAACACTAATTTCTTCTCCTTCAAGATAACGATTAGTTAAAGCATCGTCTGTTTCTACAATTTTTTCCAATAGCTCATGGCGATATTTTTCTGCTTCTGGTAATAAATTTTGAGGAATAGGAATTTCATTAATAATTTCTCCTTTATCGCCGCTGAAAGTAAAAGCCTTCATTCGAAGTAAATCAATCACACCCTCGAAATTGGATTCAAGACCAATGTTTAATTGAACAGGCACAGCATTCGGATTAAGACGTTCCCGAATCGAGGCTAAAGAATTCACAAAACTCGCACCCATTCGATCGAGTTTATTAATAAAGCAGATGCGAGGCACTTGAAATTTATCGGCCTGATGCCAAACGGTCTCTGATTGTGGCTCTACGCCAGCCACGCCATCAAAAACAACCACGGCTCCATCCAACACTCTCAACGAACGCTGAACCTCTACGGTAAAATCAATATGACCTGGTGTATCAATTAAATTAATTCGAAATTCTTTTTTAGCTCTTTCTTCTGGTGTCTTGTAGGTTTGAGTCCAAAAACAGGTGGTAGCGGCTGAAGTAATAGTAATGCCCCTTTCTCTTTCTTGCTCCATCCAATCCATCGTCGCCTCGCCTTCATGAACCTCGCCAATTTTATGAGAGACACCGGTGTAATACAAAATACGCTCACTGACTGTAGTCTTTCCAGCATCAATGTGGGCGATAATTCCAATATCTCTAGTTTTTTCAATAGGATATTCACGCATACAAATTAAATTCAAAATTCAAAAATTAAAAGTTACGACGATTAACGATTAATAAACCCTAAATGCTACGTTCGTCTGCCTGCCTTGCTGCTTGGCAGGCAAGGCAGGCAGACGAATTTAAAACGATTTACAAATAACAAATATCTTTCTTTTATTAAATCCCCTCTCTTCCATCTTGATTTTTAATCTTATTTTTACTTACCAAGAGAAATGAGCAAAGGCACGATTGGCTTCGGCAATACGATGGGTATCTAATTTCTTTTTAACAGCCGCTCCTTCATTATTGCTGGCCGCAATAATTTCTTCTGCTAATTTTTCATAAGTGGGCTTACCTCTCCGACTTCTGACAGCCTGAGTAATCCATCGACACGCTAAAGTTAATTGACGATCTGGCTTTACTTCCTGAGGCACTTGATAATTGGCACCGCCGATTCGACGAGATTTAACCTCAACAATGGGAGCCACGTTTTTCAAAGCTGCATCAAAAACTTCCATTGGATCTTTCTTTGTTTTTTGTTTAATAATTTCCATCGCCTTGTAAAAATTTTTCTCTGCCGTTGCTTTTTGACCTCGCTGCATTAAATAATTAATAAACCGAGTACATTCCGGTCGGTTGTAAATTAAATCTCCTTCAAAAGTTCTTTTTTCTCGATGTTTTTTACGCATAAAATTTATTGCGGTTTTTTAGCACCGTATTTAGAACGTTGCTGACGGCGATTCTCTACCCCAGCAGCATCCAAAACACCCCGGACGATATGATAACGTACACCCGGCAAATCTTTCACTCGACCACCTCGAACTAGAACTACGGAATGTTCCTGCAGATTATGTCCAATACCCGGAATATAAGCTGTTACTTCAATGCCATTAGTCAATCGGACTCTCGCTACCTTACGTAAAGCAGAGTTTGGCTTCTTGGGAGTAGTTGTAAAAACTTTTAAGCACACTCCTCGTTTAAAGGGCGAGGGATATTGAACGGGTCGATTTTTTTTATAATTAAATCCCCACATTAAAGCCGGCGCCTTACTTTTGTAGACGGTTTTCTTTCTTCCTTTTCTGACTAATTGATTAATCGTAGGCATAAATTGCTTTTAATATGTTAAATACTTTAGCAAATAAAAAGACTGATGTCAAGAAAAACAAAGTAAATTTCGGCTACAAATTTAGAAAAAATTTATTAACCAGCGATGGATAGAAACTTCTAATTTTATTTGAGATGCGTCATTTTGAATTTTGAGATTTGAGATTTTTATTATATAATAATTCATATGCTCAAAGAAATTCATTCTAAAATCAGCTGGCTAGACGTTGTTAACCCCACCGATGAAGAATTAAACGAGTTGCAAAAAAGGTTTAATCTTCATCCCATTATTGTTAGTGAAATAAAAGAGCCATCGACACGCACCAAAATTGAAATTTATGATGGTTTAATGTTTATTGTCTACTATTTATCTAATTACAATGAAAAAAGCAAACCTCTGAAGCAATAGAAATTGATTTTCTTTTAACAAAGGATGCTCTAGTTTCTATTCGCTATCAAAATTTTCCTTTAATTGACAATCTTTTTGAAAAAATCAAAAATGACCCCTCCAATTACCTTAACCAAACTCCCGCTCATCTTCTCCACTATATTTTAGAAGAGGGGTTAACTTTTTCTTTGCGCCAACTAGTTCACATCAATGAAAAAATCAAAAAAATTGAAGATGCTTTGTTTAAGGGCGAGCACAAAACGTTAATTAAAGAAATTGCTATTGTCAAAAGAGATATTTTGGACCAACGATTAATTGCCCGACCCCAACATTCAACCCTCGAATCCCTAAAAGAGCGGGGCGTGAAATTTTTCGGAAAAGATTTGGAAATTTATTTTAATGACCTTTTGGGTGATTACGAAAAACTCTGGATGAACTTGGATAATCTTAAAGAAACTATAGAATCGCTTGAAAATACCAATAATACATTCTTCGATAGCCGAACCAATGAAATTATGAAAACTTTAACTATTTTGGCTTTTATCACTTTCCCCCTAACTCTTCTTTCTAATGTTTTTAGCATGAACACCTTGCATACTCCTCTCGTGGGTTCTCCTTATGGATTCTGGTATATCGTTGGCCTAATGACTTTTTTTGCTTTGCTCTTTCTAATTATTTTCAAAATTAAGAAGTGGTTTTAATTACTGGGTTTTAATTAAAAGGTTATTATCAAAAATAATTTTGATTGTCCTATTAAAATCGGTTCTCAAAATTTGGGAGCCGATTTTTTGCAATAAATCGATAACCTCAGGAGAGGGATGACCATAACGATTATTTAACCCTACGCCTATCAAGGCAATGCGCGGTTTGACCACTTCAAGAACTTGATTATTAGTACCTGTTTTGGAACCATGATGAGAAACTTTTAATATCTCAGATTGGATATTATCTAAACTAGCAAGTGTTTTAGAAGAAATATCACCTACAAAAAGCACTGAATGATTGCGGCTCATTAAACGAAGAACAAGAGAGTTGTCATTAAGATCATTTTTAGGAGAAGGGTTGGTCGGCCATAAAATATCAAAATGGGAATCGCCAATTTTGATTTTGTCTCCAGCAGCCAAAATAACAATCGGAATGCCTTTTTCCTGAAGTGATTTTTTGAGCGCCTGAAAACTTTCACTTTGACTATCAAAACCATTATAAATAAAAAGCCGGGGAGGATTGGTTTCTAACAGCTTTAAAAAGCCGCCGTAATGATCGATGTTGGCATGACTCAAAATCCAAACATCAATATCGCGATGAAAATAAGTTTGAACTTGAGAAAGCGCTGTTTTAATCTGCTGGCCATCACCCGAATCAATCAAAATCTCGCCAGAAAAAGGAAATTTTAAAAGTGTGGCATCGCCCTGGCCCACGTTTAAAAAGTCCAGTTCGGGATTTCTGGGTTCTTTAAAAATTTCTAACCACAAAAAAACATCAAAACAAAAGATCAAAGTAAGAACAATTATAAAAATATTGCTAAATTTCTTGTCTGAGTAGTTCATGTTTTCTTAGATAAATACTAAAACCAAAAATTAATATAGCCGATATCCAAAAAATAATTTCTCTATAAGCGCCAAGGTTAAGAGCGGCCAAATTCCAATGGCCAAAAAAATTAATTACTCCAATTTCAAAATGAAGCAAAAGATAAGCAATAAACCCTATTAAATATCCTAACCACAAACTAATAAAAGATAAAGACGTCGCAACAAAGCCAAGAAGCATTGTGGCTGGAATAAGGCTAATAATGATCATATTAACTAAAGGCGAAATAAGCGGCAAAGAACCAAATCGTAATATTAGCAAAGGCAGAACCATTATTTGAGCAGAAAGGGTTGTGGCTAAAATTTCACGCCAATTGAAAAAATTCTGTTGATCAGCTTTAAGTAACCGGCTGAAAAATGGCATAAGATAAATCAAACCCAACGTAGCAGCAAATGATAATTGAAAACCAAAATCAAAACGAAGAATTTTAGGATTAAAAATAATCATCAAAAGTGCTGCGCAAAATAAAGCATTTCGCACTTCATAGCGCTTACCTAATTTATGACTCAAAACTAGCAAGGTGCCCATGATTCCCGCTCGAACCACAGATGGCGAAGCGCCAGTTAAAATAATGAAAAGGATTAAAAAAATTACTATTGCCCAAAAGGCCTGCGGTCGCGCCACGCCCAGGCTTATCAAAAGAAAAGAAACTGCTTCAGTAATAATCGTGATATTATATCCGGATAAGGCAATTAAGTGGGTGGTGCCGCTGCGCTGAAGCGCCAGCTGCAAATCTTTATCCAATGTTCGCTTCTCGCCTAAGAGTAATCCGCTGAGAAAGCCGCCTTCCGGTTCCGTAAAAATTTTGTCAATCTGTTTTTGAAAACTCAATCGCAACTGATACAATTTTTCTTTAAGCCACAGCCCCTGATGATGCTCTAAAATTTCAATTTCTGGATAATAAACTACGGAATAAACATTGTCTTTGGCTAAATAAGCGCGGTAATCAAAATCCTCATAAGTTTGCGGCTGCTCAAATTTTCCTGAAAAAACAATTTTATCACCATACTGAAAATCGGTGGTGTAAGATCGGCTTTTAATAAGCACTTTGCCCTGAAATGGCGGCAATAATTTAACCTGAAAACTGACGCTATTATTGCTATAAGCCGGCAGATCATTAATAACGGCCGCAACCTGAGATTGCTCTGTGCCATTCAAATAATTGCTTGAATGATTTTCTTGATAAAAATTATAAAGCTGGAGATAACTGAAACCAAAAATAAAAATCAACGGATAAACAAAAAACGTGGCTGGCCTTCCTGCTAAAACTGCGCTTAATCCAAAAATAGAGCTCAACAAAAGAAGAAGTAAGCCAATTAAAACAGCTGTTGGAAAATTTAAAAAAGAGGAGAGAAAAATACCGCCAATAAAAATAATGGTGATGAGTAAAAATTGATGTGGTGGCGGAAGGGAATTTATTTTTTGAAACCAGTTAGGAATTGATGTCTCTCCCATAACTCTGATCTCTCAGAATAATTTCACCGAGGGCAACTCTCAACTTTTTAGGATCATGGCGCAACAATCCTTTTTCTCTCAGCAAATCTCTTTTAATAACCGTCGCCTTCCCCCATTTATTGACATTCGGCTCAACAAAACAAGCGCCCTCTTCTTTGTATTTTTGAAAACGTTTTTTATCGGGCCGACCAGTATTAATCAAAATATAATCAAGGGTATTTTTGCCTAAATATTTTTCCAAAGTAGTGACAAAATCGGCTGCTTTGAAATAATCCGTTTCTCCTTTTTTGGTCATAATATTAGTAATAAAAATTTTTTTCGCTTTAGATTTTTTAATAGCTTCTTTCACGCCAACCACCAGAAGATTGGGAATAATGCTCGTATATAAATCTCCGGGGCCAATGATTATAAAATCAGCAGTCAAAATTGCTTGACGAGCCACAGGATTAATTTTTGCCTTGGGCTGAAGCCAAATTTTTTTAATTCTTTTGGGTTTTTTCTCTTTCTGACGATCAATCGCTCCTTCTCCATAAATAATCTGACCGTTTTCTAATTGAGCCACCAAATTAATATTATCCAAAGTAACTGGAATAACCTCACCGGAAATATTTAAAATTTTTCCTGCTTCGCGAATAGCTTTTTGAAAATCGCCAGTAATCCGCTCTAAAGCAGTAATAAATAAATTGCCAAAACTATGGCCATCTAGAAAATAACTCTCGTTAAAACGATAATTAAATAATTTAGCTAACAGTTTATTGTCAGAATGAGACAACGCAATCAAGGCGCGTCGCACATCACCCGGTGGCAAAATGCCAAATTCTTCTCTTAAAACGCCACTGGAACCGCCAGAATCAGCCATACTAATAATCGCCGAAAGATGAACCGGCAAATTTTTCAAAGCCGTCAAAACCACAAACACGCCTGTTCCGCCTCCAATAACTACCACCTTTTTCATTTTTTCTTTCTTCATTAATTTTTATTATAAAAAATTTCATAAAATAAAAAAGAGTGGACGTTATCCACTCTTTTGATTTTTTTATAAGCCAACTTCATTCCAAACGATACTACCGCGTGGAATATTAAAATCATAATGATAACCACACCACCTCATAGCGAACAACCACCACCAGTCGTGCTTCAACCTCTCCTTGTATATTACTAGCCTACCATGTTCTATTTCCTTTTCTTCTTGAATACTAACGTACTGAGAAAAGCGTAGGCGATTCATTTTTCCGTCAGGAGCAGTCTTGAAATAGATGATATTGTTGACACCCTCTTGTTGAACTGCTATAACTGTATCCGAATCGAAAGGAATCAATTCTACCACTTCTTGGCCGTAACGTTCCGTAGGTAGAAAATCGCCTAGAGTTGTTGCAAAGATCCAACTTGCAACACCAACAGCAATAACAGCTAGAATCGCAACGATGACAGGATACAACCTTAAATCATTACGAGATTGGTAAGGTTGGTAACTGGCATCTTCACTTTTAGCAAATCGAGAAGAGGAAAATAATTTCGCTTTCCCTTTCCCTCTGGCCTTCTCTAATTTGAAACAGACCCAGAGTATAAAAAGTACATTTGTAATAATAAATAGCAACATCTTATCCTCCTTTTTTAAAGAACAGATTTCGCGTTTCCCACGCGATCGGGATTATCGAATACGAAATTTTCGATAACAAAATCATATTAACATTAATATTTAAAAAAGTCAAGGAAAGCGTTGACTAAAGTCTTAGCAAAAAAGACGAAAGCAAAGCAAAAATCCGCGAAAGCGGATTTTTGCTTGAATCATTACTTCTTCCAATCCTTAATAATGATAGATTGATTTTTAAGTTCAACCATCAATTTTTGCCTTTCTTTCCATCGAAGTTTTCGGACATATTCTATAGGAATTGTAACAGCAAAGCTTTTTCCTCTTCCTACTTTAGATAATTTTCTAATTTTTCTATTTTGAAATTTTATATTAGACATGGTGTTATTATCGTAGCTCATGAATTAGCTCATGAGTTAGCTCATGAATTAATTCATGAGCTGATTTTTTAATTATTTTTTTATCTTCATCTTCCACCTAAATAAATATCTTTTATACGCGGATCATCTAAAATTTCTTTTCCACCCTCAAGTGCGATTTTACCGTCTTCAAGAACATAAATTTTATCAGCAATTTTTACTGCCTGCCGTGCATTTTGTTCAACAATAATAATCGCTATTTCTTCATTATTAATTTCTTGAATTGTATTAAAAATTTCTTTCATTACCTTTGGAGCTAGACCTAATGAAGGTTCATCTAGTAAAAGTAGTTCTGGTTTTTGCATTAAGGCTCTGCCAATAGCCAATAATTGTTGTTCGCCACCTGATAAGTTTCCCGCCAAATCGTTTTTTCTCTCACGTAAAAATGGAAAGCGCTCAAAAATATCTTCAATATTTTTCTCTAAAGAAATGTCTTTTCTTTCTACAAAAACGCCGAGCTCTAAATTCTCTAAAACGGTTAATGAGGGGAAGACTTGCCTCCCTTGTGGAACATAAGAAATTCCTAATTGAATTAAACGATCAGTAGCTATATTTGTAATATTTTTTTCTTTAAAAAATATTTTGCCTGAATAGATTTCTGCCAAATGAAAAATTGATTTTAACAGAGTGCTCTTGCCCGCACCATTAGGACCTATCAGAGCCGCAATTTCTTTAGATTGCAATTGAAAATCAATATCATGCAGAATTTCCATCCCTTCGTAACCAGCTTTTAAATTTTGAACTGTGAGAATATCGCTCATTGAATATTCCTATATTAGCTTAATCTGATTAGTTCATACATACCATCTTCTTTATTTCTCCGTCTTCTTTATTTCTCTATATAGAAGTTTAGGAACTTTATTAAATCAGATTTTAAATGTAGAGATTCGATTATGATATAGTTGTTTCTATGTAACCTAGGAAAAGTCAACAATTGCTAATTTTTCCCTTATCTAAGCCTCGTCAATCACTTTCAAACTATTCTAAAGCTTTCAGCTTTCCGTTTTCTAAAGTAGCCGGATATAATGGGAAATTGATTTCTCCAACCTCATTAAAACTTAATGAACCCAATAGTCCATCATAATGCACATCAAATAAACTATCTTTTATTTGCTCCGGTTCAAAACCTCCGATTTTTATAGCCTCTGCCACCAACATTAAGATATCATATCCTAAAGCAGCATAAGCATCGGGTGCTTTATTGAACGTTTGCTGATATTCTCTATTGAAGAGTTCATTTTTATCTCCTGGAATAGTAACATAATAGATTGGTGTAGTAAAATATGCTCCTTCAAGTGTATCGCCCATTTTTTGAATAACATTTGGTGAGGCTAAAATCCAATTTCCCATTAATATTTGTTTTAACCCCAATTCCTTTGCTTGTTGAAAAATTTTGATATAATGGGAATCTAAACCAATTACATAAATGCCATCAACTTTTAAGGAATTTAATTTTAATAATTGCGTTTTAAAATCCCCATCGGTGCTTGCAAAAGTTTCAACTCCTACAATTTGGCCATTTTTTGCTTCAATTATTTTTTTAAAAGATTCGTAATAGGATTTCCCGTAATCATCATTCTCATATAAGACACCGAATTTCCGCAAAGAAGTATGGTCCATAACATAATTAGCTACAACAGGAGCATCGACGTTAGAATCTGTAAATACCTTAAAAATATATTCCCCTTGTTCTGCAATTCCTGGAGCACTTGTATTTGTAGTAATAAGTGGCATTTTATTTTCTTCAGCCAAAGGGATCAATGCAATGGTAGGAGCAGTAAATGCCGTTATAATAGTTTTCGGCTTGTGTAACATTAATAAATTGCTGAAAGCAGTTACCGCCTCTTTTGCATCAGCTTTACTATCCTCAAGGAGCAATTCTAGAGACCTCCCTTTAATTCCACCATTATTATTTACATGTTCTTTTGCCAAAAGAATTCCATCTCGAATTTGCTGTCCCATGAAAGCACCCGAACCACTAATTGGTAAAATCGCCCCGATCTTAATCGTCTCTTCTTCTTTTGTCACCGTTTCTGGTTTTTTAGTAACCGCATACCAAATAAGGCCAATGACGATGATGGCGACGATAATCCAGAGAATTGTTTTTGTTGTTTTAGACATATATTATAGATTAAATGTTTAATATTTTAAGATTTAAGTCGACGTTTAATTTTAATCTTAAATCTAGTTATCGGCCTATATATATTATACTCTAATTTAAAAAAATCAAGAAATTTGTATCTACTACGCAAAATTACTCCCCCAAATATGCTTCTAATACTTTTGGGTTATTTTTGATATCTTCGGGAGTGCCTTCGGCGATCACGCGACCTTTTTCCATAACAATTACCCAATCCGAAATACTTAAAGTAAAATTCATGTCATGCTCAATTAATAAAATTGTTTCTTTACTGGATTTTAAATTCTTTAAAAATTCGGCTATTTTTTCTCTTAATTTAGCAGTAACTCCCGCTACAGGTTCATCTAACATCAATAATTTATGAGGATTTAATACAGTGCGGCACAACTCTATTAAACGTTTTTGGCCATAACTTAAATCTTTGGCCAATGCATTTTCCATTTTTTCCATCGAAACGAATCGAAGCATCTCTTTAATTTTATCTTCTTTTTCTTTACTAAATTTATTCAAGCCAAAAAGATTTTTCCAAAATTTAGTATCTTCATTATCTATCGCTAGAAGTAAATTATCTCTGACAGTAAGATTATCGAAAAGTGTAACTTTCTGAAAAAGCCGCGAGATACCACAATTAGAAATTTCTTCAATAGATCGATTGGTAATATCAATATCGCCAAAAATGATGTGGCCGGCTTCGGGTTTAACTATGCCAGAAATCATATTAAAAACCGTTGATTTTCCAGCGCCATTTGGACCAATTAAAGCTGTCACCGTATTATCCTTAACTTCAAAGCTGCAGTCATCAACCGCTTTAATTCCTCCAAAATATTTTTTTAAGTTATAACAAGCAAGCATATAGATAGATTTTGAATTGCATCTGTGAATTAAAATTTTAATCTAATCTCACTCTTCCATAAATTCCCTTAGGTTTATAAATAAGAATTGCAAGTAAAAGAAGGGCATAAATAATTTGCCTAGCTGGACCAACAATGGAAGAAGGAAAACCAACAAAACGAAGGGGCTCTGGCAAAAGAACTAAAATAATAGTGGCTAAAACAGTACCCTTAAGCGAAGCCAACCCGCCCACAATAACAATACATAAAATAGGAATAACTTGCATCAGAGTGAAAGATGAGGGATCGATAAAAGTAATATAATGAGCATAAAGTGAACCAGCTATACCGGCAAAAAAAGCCGACACTGCTAAAGTAATAGATTTCAGCTTAAATGTATTTTTGCCTAATGTTCTTGTAGCTAATTCATTATCTCGAGTGGCTTCTAATGTTTTTCCGAAAGGCGAATCTGTTATTTTTTTTATAACTAAAAAGGTGATAAGCGCAATAATGATTGTAAAAGCAAGAAAAGAAGTATTATCAGAAAGCATTAAACCAAAGAAATTGGGTTTGGGAATGCCTGGTATGCCCAAAGGTCCCCTTGTTAAACTAGTCCAATTAAGCGCTACAGCATACACCACAAAAGAAAAACCCATCGTAGCTAATGCTAAATAATCACCCTTTAATTTATTTGTCGGAATAGATAACAAAAGGCCAAAAATCATTGAAATAATTCCAGCAGCTAAAAACGCCACAATAAATGGATATCCGTGTAAAACCAGTAGCGCTGAAGTATAAGCGCCAATGGCATAAAAAGCAATGTGACCTAAATTTAAAAGCCCCGTGTAACCAACAGCTAATTGCAAAGGCAATGCCAAAACTAAATTAATACCAATTAAAATTAAAAGGTGGACAAGATAAGCTGAAAACATAAAAGTCAATAAAACGGCTAGATCGATTAATAATTGAAAACTTCACTAAATTAATAAATATTAGTTTAATAATAGCATAAATTTGCTAATAATACAACGAGGAGGCGCGGCGAATTCTCGCCGCGCCTCCTAATTAATTTCCGTTCTCTGCCATTACTCTAAAACTATCACTTCTTTGCCATTTTCTACATGTTTGAGAACTGCCGGCGGAATAGCATTGCCATATTCATCAAATCTAACCTTTCCTAAAATGGTATCATATGTTGACGAAGACATTGCTTGCTTCATACATTCAACATCATCCCCACATTGTTTCACTGTTTGAGCAATAATCTGAGCTACTCCATATTCCAATGCTGAATTCGGATAAACTCTCTGTTCGCCAAATTGACGATGATATTCGTCTACATAGGCTTTTACTTGAGGATCATTTAAATCAAATTTAAAGTCGGTTACATACATTCCTTCAACTAAATTGATTAAATCTGTTGAAAGTGGCGGGTATAAAGCATTTAGATCACTAAAAACGATTCCTTGAAATCCAAACTCTCTCACTGTTTTAACAGCCGTCACGATGCCTGCGCCAGCACCTGAAATAACTATTGCCTCAGGTTTTTGAGCAATAATTTTTGTCATTTGGGGCTTAATATCTGAAGCGGTAGGTTCGTATGGTTCTTCTGCTACTACTTCAATTCCCCGTTTAATAAATTCATTTTTAAATGCCTTATATTCAGAAAGACCAAACCCATCATTTTGATAAAGAATGGCTATTGAATGGATATTCAAATTCTCATCAGCATATTTAGCTATTAATTTTGCCTCTTCATTAGCATCGATAAAAAAGCGAAATGTATTTTCATTCGCCTTAGCTATATCTGGATTGGCACCAGTAGAAAAAAGGATAATGTTTCTTTCTTGCGCCAATGGAGCTAGGGCAAAAGAAACGCCGGACAAAGGACTAACAATAACTTTAATGTTCTTTTCTGTTGCTAATAATTGATTCGCAACGCTTAATGCAACCTTCTCATCTCCTTGATCATCTTCTGAAATCATATCAATATTAAATCCTTGATCTTTCATCTTCTGCACTCCCAAAATCAAACCCTGCTGATGAAGCAATCCTACCGCTGTGGCAAAATGCCCTGTTAATGGTCCAATATAAGCTATCTTTACAGGAGAAGTTTCCTCTTTTGTTACTGTTTCTGGTTTTTTACTAACTGCATACCAAACAAGACCAATAACAATGATGGCTAGAATAATCCATAAAATTGTTTTCGTTGTTTTAGACATAGTTTTTAGATATTTTC
>Ga0208198_1000752_pt1 | contig 33470 bp, 25 predicted proteins | sample AD_JPNTR2_MetaG_FD_184446 | JGI IMG/M metagenome (GOLD analysis project Ga0208198, IMG submission 184446) | Active sludge microbial communities of municipal wastewater-treating anaerobic digesters from Japan - AD_JPNTR2_MetaG (SPAdes) (version 2) | ecosystem: Engineered > Bioreactor > Anaerobic...
TGTCGTTGTTCTTGTATGCCCAAATCATTCTTTTTTTCAACCAATCCGGATTCTTATAAGCACCAAGTCTTTGTAATTCCTTGCGGTTATATTTTTCTTCCGTTTCCGGGTCGTAATTCAAGCGGGTAATCCATGCATTGGGCGAGAATTTGGCATTGGTGCCGTAATTATCAGGTGTTGTCCAATAGGCTTCGTAGAGATTGTAAGGTCTGGTTAAAGAAAATTCCACCTTGAAATTATCGGGGTTAACGTACCTTGAACCATCATGACAGGTTGTAACAGTATAAACAAATTGACCATCATAAGCTATGCCATTGGTTTTGCTGCTGTAGTTGTATCGGCGCATGTCGGTCCATTGTTCGGGTTGCAGGTACATGGCCACATACTTTTGCTGCATCAAGTCGGCAATGGTAAAGGTATTGGCACTTGGTAGCTTGATAGAAAAGAAACGATCGTAATAAGGCTTTGTAGCAGCACTGGTAGGTAATACACCCAAACGTTCCATGTTCACATTTACCGCATCAATTGTTGTTTGATAGGCAGCAGTTTTATCACCTTTCCAATATTGGGCTTCTGCTTTGATAAACAGCAGTTCTTCACGCGACATAAGCATAATGTAACCGTTATTCCGTGTGTAGGGATTATGTCCTTCAGTAGCATATAAATCTGGGTAGAAAGTAATTTTCATGGTTGCCGGCATGCCAATGTTATTTTCGAGATAGCGTAAAACTTTTACGTTGTTATCGTTTGAACGAGGGGTCATCAGCTCCACAGCACGGGGGTCGAGAGCGTAACCAGTTGTAGCCCTGTAACTTGAGTAACTTCCAAGTATGGCATAAGTAAAAAATTTGGAAGGAATCGCTTCAGAAAGCAGATTTTGTCGTCCCTGTGGCCAACCCAAATTCAAGGATGGTTGAGCCGGACCCCACGGACAATTTTTTTCGGCCGAACCCCCATCATACTTGTAGATGGCATCGGTATAGGAAGGATCATTTAATGCTGCATCTACTGCATCGATAATTTTTTGACAAGTTTCAGGGGTGTTTTCCCAGTTGGGAAGTTTTCTGATCAGTATTCTTGCTTTTAGGGCCTTTGCGAATGCCCTCCATTTTCCCAAGTCGCCTTCAAACATGCGGTCCATGTTTTTATTAATGCGCTTGTTGTTTGGATTGTTCACCCATTCGTCATTATTATAAAAGCTTATCAGTTCATCTGCTTCCTGCAGCATCCATTCGTATATGGAAGCTTGTGTGTCGTACGAAGGTGAATTGGACAGGTAAACCTGTGAACGTGGCATATCGCCAAAAGCATCGGTAGTTAGCAAGGTTGAATGCAAAAGAATGGTACGCCCAATCAATACAAAGTTTTTTGAACCGATTTCTTCAGCAGTTTCAATCATTCCTTTGGCGTTGACGCCAATATCGTAAAAATGCCTTCTCCACTGAGGATGACGGTTCATCGATAAAAATTCCCATCCACTTTTGTAGGCGTACGACCCTGTTTGACTGCGTCCTGCAGTAGTAAGTGCCTGTGATAGATATACTCCGTATTCGGCATGGTCATAGCAAAGTTGGGATGCATACAGCAGAACCAGCGGCAACGATTGGTCGGGAGTAACTTTCACCGGTTTGTCTTTGCTGACGTTAATATCCAGCCAGTCTTCGCAACTGCTAAGCAGGCTGCCGATGGAAACGAGCAGTATAAGGCTGATAACCTTGAAAATGTTTCCTTTCATAATTGTGGTATTCATTGTTGTATTGAGATTTAAAAGTTGGCATTAATTGTAAAGTTGATTCCTCTGGTATTGGGGACAGGATAGTTGTCTATTCCCATCGAGCCGGTTCCTCCTTCGCTAGTAGAAGCATTGATTTGAGGATCGGAACCGGAATATTTGGTTAAAAGAAATAAATTGGTACCGGTTAAGGAACATCTAAGTCCGTGAATATAGCGATTGTTTTTTAACTTGTTGGTAAAATCATATCCCAGTGTTACATAACTCAACCGAATATATGAACCATCCTCAATGAAATTTGAACTTACATTGTAATAATAATTAATGATTGTTTGATTGTCAAGAACGATGGGAGTCGTGTTTTTTACGTATGTGCCATCAGCCTGTTCTACCACTCCATACCATACTACCTGCCGTCCACGATAGAATTCCAGCATTTTGTGCTGTCCACTCGACCAAAGACTTCGGCCCGTTACATTCATCACATCCCCTCCTTTTCGTCCATCAACAAGAAAACTTAAAGAAATTCCTTTGTATTTCAGTGTACTGGTCAATCCCATCAAAAAATCAGGTTCGCGATTTCCAATCAACACACTTTTGGTTGGATTAATTTTAGGATAGCCATCGGGTGTACAAATTATTTCTCCTTTTTCGTTACGCAAATAGTCTTTTCCTGAAATAGCTGTGGTAGAGCCGTTCAGGTAAGCCGTAGGAAAAATATCTCCGTATTGGGTTCCCTGCAGTTCCACAATGTCTTCAGGAAGGCTTAAAACTTTTCCGCGATTAAAGCCAAAATTTAAGGTACCAGTCCACAATAAGTCCTTATTTTTCAAAATGTCCTGATCCAAAGAGATTTCAACTCCGTGATTTTTGATATTGCCTTCATTTCTGGTTTGCAAAATATATCCCGAAGCTGGCGACACACGAACTGTTACGATCTGATTGTCGACAGTTGTAGAATAATAAGCTACATCTAATCTGGTTTTGCTGGAGAAAAAGCGCGTTTCCAAGCCAATTTCCCAAGAGTCGGAAATTTCAGGTTGCAAATTGCTGGCTACCGACATGGTAGGATCGGCTCCATAACCGCCATCCGGCAAGGTGGGATATTGAGTGTATTTACGGTCGAACAGATAGGGCGTGGCTACATCTTTACCCACTCTTGCCCAATTGCCGCGTAATTTTCCGTAAGAAAACCAGTCATTACTTAATCCGAAAATTTCGGAAAATATTATTCCTCCCGTTACAGAGGGATAAAAATAAGGATTGTATTTGTATGCAATGGTAGAAGACCAGTCCCAGCGCGAAGTAACGCTTAAATTTAATAATCCTTTGTAATCACTTCTCAGTTCACCGAAAACACCAGCATTTCTTTTTTCCCAATGGTTCAACGACACATCATTTGTTCCCACAATTTCCCTGACATTGGATATACTGTATGTACCCGGTATTACAAAATCTCTACCATTGATGGAAGAAGAAATACGATTATCGGTTTTAATCTCTGTACCGGCAAGTACTTCTAAATTAAAATCTTTTGGAAGAGGAATTTTGTAATTTCCCATCAAAGTGGCAGTAACCAATTCTCTTTTGCTTTGTGAATAACTGTAATTGCCAAAAAAGTCCTTATCAACACTCGCATAGTCTTTTTCATTAAAATAAGGGACAGAATAATAATAGTCGTTGTATTCTTTCAAAGCCTGAGCATAAGCATCCAAATTGGTGTAATCGCTTTCTTTCGGAGGATTATCGAGAATGATGGAATCGTCAAAACGCGGCACTTGATATCCGTCATACATGTAATTGTTTTGATCGAGACTTAATCGACCCGTAATTTCCAGGCCTTTGAGTGGCTTGTAAATTAATGAACCCTGTAATAAATTACGGGTAGAAGAATTTAATCCGTAATCCATATACCTGCTCCACAAAGGACTAATGGGTGAATTTTCTTTTTTGGGAATACTGATATATCGATATCGGATGCTTCCGTCAGAATTTTTATAATTGGTAATATCATCATTGATTGGCCAAGAATAAATGGCACTAATGCTTCCTGCGCCTCGATAACTGTTCTTTACAATATTGGTCATGAAATTGGCGGAAATTTTATTGTTGATTTCGTAATTTCCTTTCAACAGCAAACCCATTTTGTCAAGATAATCTTTCGGTACTATACCATCATGTCGTGAATAGTTTACAGATGCATAAGACTGAAATTTATCACTTCCACCATTTATACTGAAATCGTATTTTTGATATAATCCGCTTTGAAAATAATTCTTTACATTGTTATAAACAGGTTCATCTTTGTCTAATAGTGGACCCCAACCACCATATCCTCCACTTTCCTGAGGTCGATAGAATCCCAAAGCACCTGGTCCATAAATTGATTGCAACTCCAGTAGCCTCGTAGGCGTATCTGATTGTATGCTAGCATTGGCTGAAAGCGACATTTTCCCTGCTTTTGCTGTTTTTGTTGTAATCATTATTGCTCCATTAGCTGCATTTTGTCCATATAATGCTGAAGCAGCCGCTCCTTTTAAAACGGTTACATTTTCAATATCACTGGGATTAATGTCTGCTGCTGCAGAACCTCCACCGGAAAGAACCATCCCATCCAGAATAAATAAAGGCTCATTGTTTTGGCTTGGGTTGATGGAAGAAATTCCTCTCAATAAAATTTGTGAACCGGCATTGGGGGAACCTCCGGAACTGGTTACACTAACTCCTGAAATTTTTCCTTGCAATGAATTGACAAAATTAGGAGAACGTCCGTCTGTAATAGCTTCAGCATCTACCGACTGTACTGCAAAATTTAATTTCTTTTTCTCTGCTTTCACACCCATAGCAGTAACGATTACTTCATCAATGGCAATTGCTGTGGGATTCATTATTACATCTATTTTGCCCTCTCCAGTAACTTTGCGTTCTACTTTATCCATCCCAACATAACTAAATACCAAAGTAGCTCCTATAGGAACTGAAATTGTATAAACCCCATTATAATTTGTAATGGTCCCATTTGTCGTTCCTTTTTCCAGAACTGAAGCGCCAATGATAGGAAGTCCATCTTCCTTAGATGTTACCGTACCTGTAACTGTTACCTTCTGTGCCAAAGACACTTGAAGGGAAAGAAAAAGAACAGCAAATAATAGAAGAATTTTTTTCATAGGTACTAAAATAATTAATTGTTTGAATTGCGTTGTTTGATGTAGCCTTTTTTATTAGGGAAATAATGTTTTTAATAAACATTTGTGATTGCAAATAAACAAAAAAAATCTTTTACTGCAAACGTTTGTTTTCTATTTAACAAAATTTTAATGTTAAATTTTATTTTGAATTTTGTAGGCATCTATGGCTTTTTTCACTGAGCCATGAATCAACAGTATATTTCGGGCTTGTTCGTAGTCGATATTCAGTTCTTCTACAATGATTCTTGTGCCGCGATCAATCAACTTTGAATTGGTTAGTTGCATGTTGACCATTTTATTGCCTTTCACTCTTCCAAGTTTTATCATGGTAACGGTGGAAATCATGTTGAGTGTCAACTTTTGGGCAGTTCCCGATTTCAAACGTGTACTGCCCGTTACAAATTCCGGCCCGACAATGAGTTCTATTTTTAAGTCGGCTTCGTGAGATACGGGCGAATCGGGATTGCAGGCAATGGAAGCTGTCAAAATTCCATGTTGTTTTGCTTTTCTCAAAGCTCCCATCACATAGGGTGCCGTTCCGGAAGCGGTGATGCCAACTACGGTATCGATGGAAGAAATATTGTGTTTTTTCAAATCTTCCCAACCTTGTTCCATATCGTCTTCAGCAAATTCAACCGCATTGCGTAAAGCCGTATCACCACCTGCAATCACGCCTATTACCAGATGTGGAGGCATGCCAAAAGTGGGTGGAATTTCAGAAGCGTCCAATACACCTAAACGTCCGCTTGTGCCCGCTCCGATATAGAATAAACGTCCACCTATTTTCATTCGTTCTACCAGTTTTTCAATCAGTTGCTCAATTTGTGGAATGGCTCTTTCTACTGCAAATGGTACTTTTTTGTCTTCTTCATTCATTTCAACGAGCAATTGGCGAATGTCTTTTTTGTCCAAATCGTTGTGCAGCGAATTTTGTTCGGTAATTTTTTCAAATGCCATATTTTCAAATAATTATTTGTTTTTTTGCGAATGATATTTAATCAATCCCTTCATTGGATTTTGCGCTATATCAATTATTCTGAAATGTCTTTCCCGTGCAATGGTTTGCAAAATGTCAGCAAAGTGAAAAGCCACTGATCCGACAAATCCTAAGGGTGTTTTTTCACTATGTGGGTATTGGCAAATATTTCTGTTAAAAAAATCGTTAAAGCTGCTATATACAATATTATATAAAGGCGGATATTGAATATTTTCCTTTATAAAAGGCACAAATTGAGCCAAATAGCGATTCGGGAAAGGCTTTTTGTACACATGGTCGAGAACCTTTTCCAATGTCAAATCATATTCTTTCATGAATTTTGACACCAAATCGGGCGGTAGTTGATTTTTTAAAGCATCAGATGTCAGTTTTTTCCCAAGAATGGCTCCACTGCCTTCATCTCCCAGAATAAATCCCAATGGCGGAACGTTTTTTTCTATTCCTCTGCCGTTGTAGTAACATGAATTTGACCCGGTTCCTAGAATACAGGCAATTCCGCTTTCCTTTCCAAACAATGAGCGAGCGGCTCCGAGTAAATCACTTTCTATGGTTACGACAAGCTCTTTTCCCAAAATATCTCTAAAAATTTCGCTTAACATCTTTTTTTGTTCGGCAAAGGCGCAACCTGCTCCGTAAAAATGAACTCCATCAATCGTACTTTGCATGATTCGTGGGTAAAGATTTTCTTTCAGCTCGGCAAGGATTTCTTCTTTGGTTTGATAAAATGGATTGATGCCTTTTGTGTAAAATTCCTTTACGGTATTTTCACCTTCTATAACACACCAGTGGGTTTTGGTCGATCCGCTGTCAGCTATAATATTCATTGTTCGGTAAGTTGAATTTAATTTTCTGCACAAATTAAAGCAAAAGAATTCACCCTGCCAAAGAAAATCAAGAAAAAAACAAAATTTAACGCAAACGTTTGCATTTTAATTGAAATTGTATTACTTTTGAAACCAAATTCATCATTATCAAGGTACTTATGAGAACAAATTTAAGCTCAAAAATTACGATGACGCGTATTCCTCGACGATATTATCAACCCGATGATGTCTTTGAACTTTCGAGGGTCACCCGTCTTGAAAAAATACCGACCGAAATTTTTGACACAGAAAAAGAAGGCTCGGCAAAAGTGGCAGAAGAAATAGCAGCCTTAATTAAAACAAAACAGGCAGCCCATGAGAAGTGTGTTTTAGGTCTTACTTCGGGTAAATCGATGGTGGGAATTTATGCTGAACTGGTTCGATTGCACAAAAAGGAAAACTTGAGTTTTAATAATGTTGTTGTTTTTTTATTGTTTGAATACTATCCGCTCACGGGCAAATTAAAAGGAAGTTATGGACAATTAAAAAACATGCTGTTGGATCATGTTGATATTCCGGCAGAAAATATTTTTTATCCGGATGGCACAATGGACAAACATCAAATCATGCAAGCTTGTGCAGAATATGAGCAAAAAATTGCTGCTTTGGGCGGTATCGATTTACAGCTTTTAGGAATCGGGCGCTCAGGCAATATTGGTTTCAATGAGCCCGGTTCACTGACTAACTCTCAAACCCGCCTTATTTTGCTCGATACGCTTTCAAGGGAAGATGCTGCTGAATTTTTCAGCAATGCCGAAATGGTTCCTGTTTCTGCCATTACTTTGGGAATTTCAACTATTCTTAAAGCAAAAAGAATTGTTTTGGTTGCATGGGGCGAACATAAATCTACGGTCGTAAAAAATGCAGTAGAAGGCCCCATGTCCGAAACCATTCCTGCATCCTATCTTCAACTTCATTCCAATGTAAAAATAGTTATTGATCTTCATGCTGCCAGTGAATTGACGCGCATCAGCATGCCTTGGCTGGTAACATCCTGTGAGTGGGACAGCAAACTGATACGTCGTGCCATTGTTTGGCTTTGCATGAAGTTGAAAAAACCGATTCTGAAATTGACTAATAAGGACTACAACGACAATGGATTAAGTGAATTATTGGCTATTTATGGCTCTGCCTACAATGTAAATATCCGAATTTTTAACGATTTACAGCACACCATTACAGGATGGCCCGGTGGAAAACCAAATGCTGATGATTCTAATCGTCCCGAAAGGGCACTTCCTTATCCCAAACGTGTTCTCATTTTTAGCCCGCATCCCGATGATGATGTTATTTCAATGGGTGGAACTTTCAAAAGGTTAATAGACCAAAATCATAAAGTGCATGTAGCTTATCAAACATCCGGAAATATCGCAGTTGCCGATCATGAAGTCATTCGCTTCCTTTCTTTTGTGAAAGGATTTAAAGATTTATTCGACAGCAATAATGATGTGATTCAGGCCAAATATGAAGCAATGAAGAATTTTCTCCTTTACGAAAAAAAGGAAAATGATATGGATACACCAGAAATTCTCGAAGTAAAAGCATTAATCAGGCGGGGAGAAGCAAAGGCAGCTTGTAGATATTTGGGTTTAAGCTCTCAAAACATTCATTTTCTTAATCTTCCCTTTTATGAAACGGGAACAGTAAAGAAAAACGATTTATCGCAAAAGGATATCGACATTATTAAAGACTTGCTGCAGCAGATTCAACCCCATCAGATTTACGCAGCCGGTGATTTGGCCGACCCTCACGGAACTCACAAGATTTGCTTGGATGCCGTATTGGCCGCTATCGACGAACTGAAAGATGAAGAATGGATGAAAGACTGCCGAGTTTGGATGTATCGTGGTGCATGGAAAGAATGGGAAATAGATCATATCGAAATGGCTGTTCCCTTAAGTCCGGAAGAGTTGAAAAACAAGCGAAATGCTATTTTGCGTCATCAATCCCAAATGGAAAGTGCTCCCTATTTGGGAAACGATGAGAGACTTTTCTGGCAACGTTCGGAAGAAAGGAATCGGGCTACTGCCGAATTGTACACCCAGTTGGGTTTGGCCTCTTATGAAGCCATTGAAGCCTTTGTCCGGTATAAGCCAGTATAATTATTTGTCTGCGTTACAAATCAACTTATTAAATATTTGTTATGAAACCCATTAATTGTTTTATTGTTTACGATGATGCTGTTCAGGCTGAAATTACCATAGAAAATTTGTTGCAGTCGGAATTGGTTAATGCTGTGTATTTGCTTTCCAAGCGAGAAAATATTCAGGTCAACGAAAAATGTTTTCCGATTTTGATCGATTCGCTTTACAGCAGCAATACAATTAGGAAAATTGCTGAAAAATCCGATACGCCTTATTCACTTGTTTATTTGAAAAATACTCCTTTACATCTGGGACAGTTTGCTTTGGAACGTTTTTTTCAAATTGCTCAGGATACAAAGGCGGGAATGGTTTATTCCGATTATTATCAAGTGTCGGGAGGCGTTCGCAGCAAATTACCGTTGATCGATTATCAGACCGGAAGCGTTCGCGACGATTTTAATTTTGGCTCCGTTTTGTTTTTTAATGCGGAGGTGTTGAAGCAGGCCTCTGCCCAAATGAACGAAAATTTTCTTCATGCCGGTTTATATGATGCCAGATTAAGAATTTCACAGAAAGCCGAATTGGTTCATATCGATGAGTATTTGTATTCGGAGGTAGAGTCGGATAATCGAAAAAGTGGAGAAAAGTTGTTTGATTATGTTGATCCGAAAAATCGTCAGCGTCAGTTGGAAATGGAGCATGCCTGCACCGAACATTTGAAAAATATCGGTGCCTATCTCAAGCCACAGTTTAAAACAATTCTTTTCGATGAAAACAATTTTGAGGTGGAAGCTTCCGTAATCATCCCAGTAAAGAACAGGGCAACCACCATTGAAGATGCCGTTCGTTCGGCTTTGACTCAAAAAACGTCTTTCCCTTTCAATGTGATTGTGGTGGATAATCATTCTACCGATGGGACTTCGGAAATTGTGGAAAAATTGGCAAAAGAAGACAGTCGAGTGCGGCATATAATTCCTCAACGGGAGGATTTGGGTATTGGCGGTTGTTGGAATGTTGCTGTTCATTCTCCTTTTTGCGGAAAATTCTCCGTTCAGTTGGATAGTGATGATGTTTATCAGGATGAAAATACGCTTCAAATAATGGTAAATGCTTTTTACGAGCAAAATTGTGGTATGGTTATCGGTTCTTATACCATAACAGATTTTGAAATGAATGTGATACCGCCGGGCTTGATTGATCACAGGGAATGGACTCCTGAAAACGGAAGAAACAATGCCCTGAGAATTAACGGGTTGGGTGCACCAAGAGCTTTTTATACACCGCTACTGAGAAAAATTAAAGTTCCCGATTCCAATTATGGTGAAGATTATGCTTTAGGACTGTATTTTAGCCGTGAATATCAAATTGGCAGAATTTTTCAATCGGTTTATCTTTGCCGTCGTTGGCGCGATAATTCTGATGCTGAGCTTGATATTGTTACTTTGAACACGTACAATCATTATAAGGATAAAATTAGAACCATAGAAATCAAAGCTCGGCAGCAAATCAATAAATTGTCCTGAAAAATGAAAATTCTTAATGCAAAAAGGAGGAGAGATCAAAAATGATTTTCCTCCTTTTTAGTTTTTCGAAATCATTATTTCACAAACAGAAAAAATAATTTCCTTTCGTTTTTTGAATTGTAAACATGTAGAAAAATTAAACGATTCCCTGAGCCAGCATGGCCCTGGCAACTTTTATGAATCCTGCAACATTTGCTCCTTTCAGGTAATTAATATATCCGTCTTCTTCTTTTCCAAAGTTAACGCATTGCTCGTGAATTTTGTTCATGATTTGATGCAATTGTTTGTCCACTTCTTCTGCCGTCCAAGAAAGGTGCATGGCATTTTGTGTCATTTCCAAACCCGAAACCGACACGCCACCGGCATTTACAGCTTTTCCTGGAGCATACATTATTTTGTTTTTGATAAATAAATCAATGGCTTCGGGTGTACAACCCATGTTGGAAACTTCGGCCACACACCAAACCTTATTTTCAATCAGATTCCGCGCATCTTCTTCGTTCAGTTCGTTTTGTGTGGCACAAGGCAGGGCAATGTCCACTTTTAATTCCCACGGACGTCGATTTGGTATAAATGGAACGCCAAACTTTTCGGCATAAGGAGAAACAATGTCGTTACAACTTGCCCGAAGCTCCAACATATAATCAATTTTTTCGCCGGAAATACCGTTTTCGTCATATACATAACCATCCGGGCCCGAGATTGAAACAACTTTTGCTCCCATTTGTGATGCTTTCAGCGCAGCTCCCCATGCCACATTTCCAAAACCGGAGATGGCTACGGTTTTTCCCCTTATATCCATACCTGCTCTTTGAAGCATTTCTCTTACAAAATAAAGAGCTCCAAATCCGGTTGCTTCTGGACGAATTAGAGAGCCGCCAAATTCCAAATTTTTTCCGGTTAAAACTCCCGTATTTTCATGGGCAAGTTTGCGATACATTCCATACAAATAGCCTATTTCACGAGCTCCAACACCAATGTCTCCTGCCGGCACATCCGTTTCGGGGCCTATATATCGCCACAATTCGGTCATGAAAGCTTGACAGAAACGCATCACTTCAGCATTCGATTTTCCTTTTGGATTGAAATCGGAACCTCCTTTGGCACCTCCCAGAGGTAAAGTTGTCAGCGCATTTTTAAATATTTGTTCAAAACCAAGAAATTTCATTATGGAAAGATTCACGGAAGGGTGAAAACGCAAACCGCCTTTGTAAGGTCCGATGGCATTGTTGAATTGCACACGATACCCAATGTTGACCTGAACATTCCCCTGATCGTCAACCCAAGGGACTTTAAAAGTAAAAATTCGGTCAGGTTCAACCAACCTTTCTGCAATTTTTGCCTTTTCAAATTCGGGATGTTGAGAATACACTTCGTTAATGGTGGTAAGCACTTCTCTTACGGCCTGTAAATATTCGTTTTCGTTGGGATGTTTCGCCGAAAGAACCTGCATAAATTTTTCTATGTCCATAATATTAGATTTTAGTTTTTTGTTGAAATATAGATTTGTGTAGCTCAAATTTTTGAAAATTTTTACATATTGTCATTTATTTCTTGGTTGACAAGCATAAAGTTGTTGGTTTTTCTTGAAAATTTTGATTTCATTCGATATTTTTCTGTCATTTTATTTCTTTGCAAGTTTAAAATTTTTATTTGGGATTATCAAACTTTTTGAGCTAATTTTGAAAAAATATTTCGATAAACTTGTGTTTTGAAGTTCAGTTGATTTTTTTATTGAGATTCATTGGCTTCAAAATAACAGAAAACATTTATTTATGAACACTTTAAGTATTAATAAGTTATATTTTAAAGACACTTCTTTTGCCAACTTAATGACGCATCGGATTTATAATATTTTACTTTATGCCAGTAAATACGATGCTTTTGTGCTGGAAGAAGACGGACGCATTGATGAACAAATTTTCAACGAATATACAGCTTTGAATTTGCGTTATCCGCCCCGTTTTACACTTGTTTCGAATGAGGAGGAGGCCAATGAGTTGCTTCGTACCCGTACTTTTGAACTGATTATTTCCATGCCGAGTGGCGATAGTATAAATCCTTTTGAATGGGCAAAAGATGTAAAAAAAGAATATCCCGAAATCCCTATTGTGGTGCTTACTCCTTTTTCTTCATCCATTTCTCAACGATTGGCACACGAGGATTTGAGTGCCATCGATTATGTTTTCAGTTGGTTGGGTAATTCAGATATTTTGTTGGCTATCATCAAACTGATTGAAGACAGAATGAATGTGGAAGAAGATGTCAATTCGGTTGGTGTTCAGGTTATTCTTTTTGTTGAGGACTCCATACGCTGGTATTCATCCATTGTTCCTCATTTATACAAATACGTTTTTAAGCAGTCGCGTTCATTTATGACTGAAGCTTTGAACGAACATGAGCAAATGTTACGCATGAGAGGGCGCCCAAAAATTTTGTTGGCACGCTCTTATGAAGAAGCTATTTCCATTTATAACAAATATAGCCAAAATATGCTTGGCGTGATTACGGATGTCAGTTTTCCGGAAAAAAATGTCAAAGACAAAAAAGCCGGTCTACATTTATGCAGCGAAATACGGAGAAATGACAAATTTATTCCGCTGATTGTGGTTTCTACTGAAGAAGAAAATCGACAAACCGCAGAAGAATTGAATGCTGTTTTTCTGAACAAAATGTCGAAAACGCTTTTTATGGAGTTGCGGGAAAAAATCACCGATAATTTTTGGTTTGGCGACCTGATATTTTTTAATCCTCAGACCGGGGTGGAAGAAGCACGCGTTCACAATCTGAGAAGTTTACAGGACTGTATTTTTAAGGTGAGCGACGAAGCTTTGTATTACCATGTTTCTCGTAACAATATCTCCAAATGGTTGTATTCGAGAGCTATGTTCCCGTTGGCAGAATTTCTGAAAAATATTCAAGTTGAACCCGGAATGTCCGAAAACATGAAAAATGTACGTCAAATTATTTTTGATGCCATTGTTCATTACCGAAAAATAAAAAATCGTGGAATCGTAGCTGTTTTTCAACGCGACAGGTTCGACATGTATTCTAATTTTGCCCGCATTGGCGAAGGTTCATTGGGAGGCAAGGGAAGAGGGTTGGCTTTTTTGGATGCCATGATCAAACGCAACGAAAGTCTCGATAAGTTCGAAAATGTTCAGATTGCCATTCCCAGAACGGTCGTACTGTGCACCGATATTTTTTCCGACTTCATGGAAATGAATCAGCTCTATCCCATTGCTTTGTCCGATATTCCCGACGAAGAAATTCTGGCACATTTTTTAAAAGCTCGATTGCCACAGAAACTTTTAGCCGATCTTTATGCTTTTTTGGGAGCTGTAAGCAAACCCATTGCCGTAAGATCCTCAAGTTTGTTGGAAGATTCTCATTATCAGCCTTTTGCAGGAGTATATTCAACTTATATGGTGCCTTTTGACGCCAACAGCAAAACTCATACACTGCAAATGATAACGGAAGCCATTAAAGCTGTTTATGCCTCGGTTTTTTATCACGACAGTAAAACTTACATGGCAGCCACCAAGAATTTGATCGATGAAGAAAAAATGGCCATTGTGTTGCAGGAAATCTGTGGCAGCGCTTACGAAAATCGTTATTATCCTTCTTTTTCGGGAGTAGCCCGTTCGTTGAACTATTATCCAATTGGAAATGAAAAGCCTGAAGATGGAATTGCCAATATTGCAATGGGATTGGGAAAATACATTGTCGATGGAGGCAAAACTCTTCGATTTTCTCCCGCCTATCCCAATAATGTTTTGCAAACCAGTACGCTGGAATTTATGTTAAGCGAAACACAGACGTTTTTCAACGCATTGGATTTGAATATGGTACAGTTCGTTCCTCAGGTTGATGATGGCTTCAACCTTTTGCGTATCAACGTGCAGGATGCCATTAAAGACGGGACACTTCAATATCTGGCTTCAACCTACAATGTGTCGGATCAGATGGTGTATGATGGCTTATATGAAGGTGGAAGAAAAATCATAACTTTTGCCAACATATTGCAACACAATGTTTTTCCTTTGGCCGAATTGTTGCGAGAAATTTTGCGGATTGCGCAGGAAGGCATGGGACGACCGGTTGAAATTGAATTTGCCGTAAATTTGGATTATTCACCCAAAAAGCAACATTCGTTTTATTTGTTGCAGGTTAGGCCGATAGTCGACAACAAGGAAATTATCAATGAAGATATCAGTGCTATTCCCGAAGAAGAAACTATTGTTCAAAGTTCCAATGCTTTGGGTAATGGTATTATGACCGATATTTACGATTTGATTTACGTAAAACAGGAAGCTTTCAATGGCTCAAATAATCGGTTGATCATGTACGACATTGAAAAATTGAACCGGCAAATGGTTAAAGAAGAAAAATATTATGTGTTGATAGGTCCGGGACGATGGGGCTCAAGCGACCCTTGGCTGGGTATTCCGGTGAAATGGCCCAACATTAGCAATGCCAGAGTAATTGTGGAAACGGAATTATCGCATTATCGAATCGACCCCAGTCAGGGAACGCATTTTTTCCAAAATCTGACTTCTTTTGGTGTAGCCTATTTTACGGTACAACCTTTTCAGCATCTCGGTTTTTATGACCTCGATTTCTTGGCTCAGCAACCGGCAATATACGAATCGGAATACATTCGTCATTTGCATTTCGATAAGCCGCTGGTGGTGAAAGTGGATGGGAAAAAGAATATCGGCGTGATCATGAAACCGTAAAATTTTTTCTGAAATGCTAAACCTAATGAAAACATCGAACAAGACAAAAATCCTGTTCGATGTTCACAATGAGAAAAAATAATTGATTTGAGGTTGTTTTATTGTGTTTCAGAGATATTTTTTCAGATTGGAATATCAGATAGCATTTCCAATCATAAAAACAGCTGCCAATGAAACAATGGCATAAAGTTCAGGAAATACTGCCAGTATTAATGTTCGACCAAAGACGTCATATCCTGATCCAATACCGGCTATACCATTTGCACAAACTTGACCTTGTCGTATGGCAGAAAGAAGCCCTGTAAGGGCAAGTGCCAAACTGGCGCCAAATACTGCTGCTGAAGCACCCCACGTCATGTTGGGAACTAAATGTGATGAGAGCAAAAAATATCCAAGAAATCCATATAATCCTTGTGTACCTGGTAATGCACTTAAAACCATATAGTTTCCAAATGCATCGGGATTTTTTTTCAAAGCACCGACAGTGGCATTGCCGGTAATCGTTACGCCAATAGCACTTCCTACTCCTGAAAGTCCCACCATTAGGCCAATACCAATGTAAGCTAAAATAATAGGTTCCATAATTTTTTTTTTAAATTTGTTTTTTAAATGTGATATTTCTTTTTTTAGTTGGATTTTATTCCGAAAAATTATATGATGCTTTTCTCTTCTTTAAAGTGCGAAAAAGGTTTATATTTTTTCCCGCCGCCCTCGAAGCCTGCATTTTTATAAAATTCTACAAAAGTAAGACGCATGGGATGAACGAAAGCACCCAGACCACACATAAATATGTTGATTCCATGTCCAAAAATCATGATAACCAACATTATGAGTGTGCTCACTATAGGTATGTTGCCGCTTAAATTGATGGCAAGATCGTTGAAAACAAAACCCATAACTGCACCAGAAATACCTAGTGCAAATAATCTGATATAAGACAGTACATCTCCCAGTAAGCCGGTAGCAGTGTTATAAGTATCCCATAACCCTGATCCTATATTGATAAGTGGATTTCTTTTTATATTGTTCAGCAGAAATACCAAAGCTCCACCTGCACTGCCAAAAATTATATACAACCATTTGGCAGTTTGGGGCGAAAGCCCTGCAAATGACGAAAGGACAAAAGTACTTCCGCAACCGATCAACAAAATAAGCCATCCCCACGTAGAAAAGGAAGCAGGCCAGCCATAACGTTTAACTTTTCCAATTGCTTTAATTACCATCCCAAAAAGTATTTGAACCACGCCAAGCAGTAGCGATGTGTAAAACAATTGATTGGAATCTAACATAAATGCTTTAAAAGATGCGAGCCAGGGGACATCCATTTCCAGTAAGTTAAATCCAAAAAAAGTTCCACTGACAAAGCCCATAATAACGGTAGAAATTCCTAATAGGGCAGCCAAACTCAATATTGGTTTTAGTGCTGCATCTGCTTTTTTTCTGAAATAAAGAGATGCAATCAGTAAAAGAAGTCCGTACGCTGCATCGCCAAAGCAAATTCCAAAAAAAAGCATGTAAAATGGTGCGAAGAAAGGGGTCAGGTCTAATTCATGATAATTAGGTAAGTCATAGAGGTTGCCTATAAATTCAAACAAGCGCGAAAAGCGATTGTTTTTCAATTTTACGGGTACTTTTTCGTCCTCTTCAGGTTTGCTGGTTTCGTAGTAAATATCCGTTTCATTAAGAAATTCTTTGAGCTTTTCTTCTGCATCTTCCGGACACCAGCCTTCCAAAAGCATTACTTTGTTCTCCACAGTTGGCTCTGTGTTAAGCAACACTCTTGCAAAATCCATATTTTCAATAACTTTTACTTGAGCTGCTTTTAATGAGTTGTAATTTTCAACAGAAAGTGTTATGAGTTGGCGATTAATGTTATCAATTTCTTGATGTATTTGTTGAATATCTTCATCTATTTGCAATACATTTTTTGTGCCGATTTTTACGGGATCAGCATCTATTTCAATAATTTCGCCTGTATGAGTTATGGTTACAAAATAACGTGTGCTGCCAATATTATCGATTTCAAAAGCATTGTAGCGTATTTCCCATTCCTGATCGAATTTTCGCACATTACAACTGAAGAAATTAATTTCGTAACCTGCCTTTTGCAGATTTTCTATAAGTTGATAATCAAAAATTCCCCACATTTCCATGCGGTCTCGTTCTTTTTCTGCAAGTTGGAGTTTTTGAATTAATAATTCTTTTTCCGCAAATTTATTTTCAATTTTTTTCAAAAGTTCCATTCCATCAACCGATAGATCGGCCGGTAGAGGAGAAGCATCTTGAGGTATCAATTTTTCCATTTGTTTGAGAGCTATTTTCATGCGCGAAGAAAGTAGCATTTTTTCACGTAATTCGTCGTTTTCGGCAATGCCTTCCACTTTTTCAATTACGTGAACAACACCCACTTCCCTCATTTTTTCGAGGAAATCGTGGTATTGTTTGTGATACACCAGAAAAGTATATCGTGTCATTTGCAAAATCATAAATTTTCCTTCTTTATAAGTTCCTGACGCGATTTAACTATTTTTTGAGACGATTTGGATAAATTTTCTTCATCTTCCATGAAACGTTTGATTTTACGAATAGCATCCTCGTAGCCGGGAATTTGTACTTTTTCAAACAAATTGACTTTTTGGGTGGTTTTTTTTCGAGCAAACTCCAGCAGGCTTAGCTTTTGTATGAAAAATTCCTGCTCTATTCCGATTTGAGCCAGTTTTTTAAGAAGGGCCAATCCATCGGAATACCATTTTGGAGAATTAAATAGGCTGAAAGGTTTGGTTTTATAAACTACTTCTTCCAATATCGGTACTCGTACAGCTGCTATTTTTTTTATGTTCATCTTTACTTCTTCTACCTCCAATAAAGTAGTATCAAATTCGCCCCATAGAGCAAGCATTTTATCGTATTCTGCAATACGTTGCTCCAATTCATTTTCAATTCTTTTTATCTCTTCCTTAGCTTTTTTCACTTCGGTACGTAAAGCGCTTTCTTTGTTTTTAATTGTGGGTAAAGCGCGCACTCTTATTTTTAAATTTTTTTCAAGCTGTTGCAGCGATGTTTTATTATATTGAAATTGTATGGACATAAAACGTTTATTTAACTAAATGATAATTTTTTTTAGCAATTTAACAAATGTTGATTTATTCATGCTGTTTTTGCTTCCAATATTTATCTATGAATTCCTGTTTAATGTTCACCTCTGTTGGGCTGAAATATTTGGCAAAGAGTTTCCATGCCGTGTCGAGCATGGCGGTTGTGTCTATATTGACATCGATAGCCAATAATCTGTCGGAATAGTCTTTGGCAAAAGCCAATGCTCTTTCGTCATAGTCGGTGAGATCAAATCCATTTTCAAGTTTTGTTTTGGCATTGGCAGCATCAGCATAAAGTCGAACAGCTGCGTTCATTACCTGTGGGTGATCTTCGCGAGTTTTTATGCCGATAACCAGCTGTTTGAGGCGCGACAAGGAACGGAAGGGGTCAACAATTACTTTGCCTATATCCGAATCGCGACGCAGGAACAATTGTCCTTCGGTAATATAACCTGTATTGTCGGGAATAGCATGGGTAATGTCGCCTCCCGAGAGAGTAGTTACCGCGATAATGGTAATAGAACCTCCGGCGGGAAATTGTACGGCTTTTTCATATATTTTTGCCAAGTCGGAATACAGTGAGCCCGGCATGGAATCTTTAGAAGGAATCTGATCCATTCTATTGGATACTATAGCCAATGCATCGGCATATAATGTCATATCGGTGAGCAAAACCAATACTTTTTCATTCTTGTCGACAGCGAAATATTCTGCAGCGGTAAGTGCCATATCGGGAATAAGTAAACGCTCTACCGGAGGGTCTTCTGTGGTATTCACGAAACTGACAATCCGGTCTAGTACGCCGGCATTGTTGAAAACGTTTTTGAAATAGAGATAATCATCATTTGTAAGTCCCATTCCCCCTAAAATAATTTTATCGGTTTTTGCACGCAAGGCAACATTTGCCATTACTTCATTGTATGGTTGATCGGGATCGGCAAAAAATGGTATTTTCTGACCGGATACCAGCGTGTTATTCAGGTCGATGCCCGCAATTCCCGTTGCAATGAGTTCCGAAGGTTGTTTCCGTCGTACGGGATTAACTGATGGACCTCCAATTTCTCTTTCTTCACCTTCAATTTCGGGGCGGTCATCAATAGGGTCTCCAAAAGCATTGAAAAAACGGCCTGCCAGTTGATCGCTTACTTTTAGGGTTGGTGCTTTCCCGAGAAAGACAATTTCTGCATCGGTTGGTATTCCTTCAGTTCCTTCAAAAACTTGCAAGGTTACTTCATCGCCTAAGATTTTAACTACTTGAGCCAATTTACCGTTTACTAAAGCCAGTTCGTCATTGCCAATGCCACTTGCATGAAGAGAACAGGTTGCTTTTGTGATTTTGGTAATTTTGGTATAAATTTTTTGAAATGCTTTTGTTGTCATTTTTTCTCAGATTATTATTTTCTCTTTTTCCGGGAAATTTCTTTCTTTTTAGTCTTTATATTTGTCAAAAAAAATTATTGTTTTATCTTCCTTTCTGCAAGTATATTTTGCAGTTCATTGTAATAACTTTCGAAAGCTTGGGAATGAAATTCGGAATAGTTCATTTGTTTGCAAACATTAATAATTCGTTTGAAATAATCCATAACATCGGTAAAATTTACAAAGTTAAAATCTGATTTGCAGATATCCATAATCAGTTTTAACATGTAATGCTGTCTTTCTATCGGAGTTACGGCATCTATATCGTCAAAGGCATCTTGCTGAAGAATAACAAAGTCTATCAATTCGGATTTCCAGAAAGTAATGTGATAATCGACGGGAACACCATCATCTCCCAGAATATTGATTTGTTCCTGAACTTCTTTACCGCGTTGAAGAAGTGTTCGCATGTCGTTTACCATACTGATCCATTGGGGAGAAATACGCTCCGAGATGTATTCGTCAAATTCGGGATATTCAATATATTTTGAATAACTTTCAATGGGATTGATGGCCGGATATCTTTTACTATCGGCTCTTGCCTGTTCAAGTCCAAAATAACACCGGGCTACTTTTTTGGTGCTTTCCGTTACAGGTTCTTTCAGATTACCTCCAGCCGGCGATACTGTTCCAATAAAGGTGATGGAACCGGTTTGTTTGTTTTTTAATTTGACAAAACCCGATCGGCTGTAAAAATTGGCTATAATAGCCGACAAATCCATCGGAAAAGCATCTTGTCCCGGTAATTCTTCCATGCGGTTACTCATTTCGCGTAAAGCCTGAGCCCAGCGTGAAGTAGAGTCTGCCATCAATAACACTCGAAGTCCCATTGCTCTGTAATATTCAGCTATTGTCATGGCCGTGTAAACTGATGCTTCACGGGCGGCAACAGGCATATTTGAAGTGTTGGCCACAATAATGGTACGTTCCATTAAAAATCGACCTGTGTGTGGATCTTTCAATTCGGGAAATTCTACAAACAATTCAACTACTTCATTTGCACGTTCACCACAAGCAGCCATGATAACAATGTCTGCTTCGGCTTGTTTGGAAATGGCGTGTTGCAAAACGGTTTTTCCTGTTCCAAAAGCACCGGGAATAAATCCTGTTCCCCCTTCTACAATTGGGTTGGCTGTGTCTATGACGCGAACACCTGTTTCGAGCAATTTATAGGGTCTCGGTTTTTCGGCGTGTACATTTATTGCCTTTTTTACAGGCCATTTTTGTATCATATTTATTTCAAAATCCTTTCCATGTGCATCGGTAATTATGGCTATCGTTTCAGATATCGTATATTCGCCTGCCGGGGCAATGCTTTTTACCTTATAACTGCCTTCCATGACAAAGGGTACCATAATTTTGTGCGGTTGATGGTTTTCGTCGACTTCCCCCAACCATGAAGCAGCTTCAACTTCATCCCCTACCTGAGCAATAGGCTTAAACTTCCATTTTTTATCTTCGTCCAGTGGAAAATTTCGTTCTCCACGTTTAAGGAAAATACCTGTTAGTTTGTTTAAGTCATTTTGAAGACCGTCGAAATTTTTCGACAGCAAGCCGGGCCCCAGTATTACTTCTAACATGTGACCTTCAAATGTTACTTCATTGTCAATTTTTAATCCGCGAGTGCTTTCAAATACTTGCACAAAAACATCAGAACCATTTACTTTCAGCACTTCAGCCATAAGCTTTTCCGAACCCAGTTCTATGAAACAAATTTCATTTTGTGATACTGCTCCGTCAACACTTACGGTTACCAAGTTAGAAACGATTCCTTTTACTTTTCCTTTTGTTGGCATAGTTGTTTGTTGTTTCCTTATTTTTTCTCTTTTGAACTTTCAACAAAGAGAGGTCTTTTTAATTAAACATATTTTACTTATTAGAATTATCTGATTTTTTCTCCGGCCTGAAGAGTTTCTTCAAATTCTACACTTTGTTTCATTTTTTCTATCAACTCCCTGAAAATTACATTTCCCTTTTCGGGAGTCAATGGTTGCCAGCGTTCTATCATTTGCATTTTCAGAATGTAGGCCAATATTTTTTCGATGGAAAAATAATAAAAAAATGTGTGTTCATCCATCCACTGCCATTTTAAAAGATCAATTTTTTTCTCTCTTTCCATTAAATCGGGTTCTTCTGCAATTTGCAAAACCTGTTCAAGGTACTCGAATGTGCCGGTCAAACCATAATCGCGAGCATTGCTTGTTCTCAGTTGTTGAGCTATTGTGTTGCTGCCTACAATGTAATTGTGGGGATTCAGTCCATATTTTCTACAGGCTATGGCAGTAAGCAAATTATTGATATTCAAACTGAATTCAAACCATGATTTTAAAAAACTGTTGTTGCATTGCAAGGCAAAATCATAGTATAATCCAGTGAGGTAATCTTCTTTAGAAATGCCTTCCGCCCAGAATTCTTCATCCTGATACACCGAATAAAAATGCTGGATGTAAGGCAATATTCTTTTGTCTTTGGGGTTTTCTGTTTCTTTCAGCAACTGAACGATTTCTACCCAATCGTCGTAATTCAAATTTCCTAAAGGTTGGAGGAAAGCATCCCTGTCTATGAGGAAAGCCAGAAAGTTTTGATTGTCGTATTGGGCAAAAATCAATCTCAGAAATTCTACATCCGAAGTATCAAGCAATTCCAAAAGTTCGTTTTTGAAATCAGCGAGAGTAAATGTAGTTTTCTTATCATCGGGAGACAAGTCGGGAAGTCCGGCAATAAGACAGTAATAATTCATAACTTTCTTTTTTGATTCTTGAATTTACGTATTTTTTCTTGATGTTTTTTTGAAAAAATACGGTATCATCATCTTGTTTAAAAAAGCATTTCTATTAGTTTGGGGCGTAAAAAATCCTTGAAATATTCTGTCAACTCTTCTTCTCCGAAATTTATTTTGTATCCTCCCTTGTCCGGTCGAATAGTAAAGGTTGCTTTTGATTTGTCGGCTTGGGTTATGGTAACACCCTGATTCAGCAAATTCTTTGCATTGGCTAAGAAATATTCTGTTAAAGCTTTGGCATCGGGAGCTTCAATAACTATAGATTCTTTTTTAGACCATTCTTTGGCAAGTTGAAGAATAACTTGTTGCATGAAATTTTTATCGACCATAGCTGCCTTCACTGAATCGTCAACTATTTTTCCGCAAATCAGATTGGTAATTTCGGTCTTTAGTGCATTGAGTGATTGTTGTGCATATAGCCTGAGTTCAGATTTGGTATTTTCTTCGAGCTCAGCAGCTTTTGCTTCGGCTTCGGCTATTATGCGCGCAGCTTTTTCTTGAGCGGAGGAAATGATCGAATCTGCTTTCTTTTGAGCTTCTTCAATAATAGACTGTGCTTCAGCATTCCCTTTTTCTACTCCTTCCAAATAAATTTTTTCGGTCAATTCCTGCAGTTTAGTATTCATATACAAAGTATTTTTCTGATGTTTTATATTGCAAATTTAATCTTTTCTGTCTAAATCAAAACGTTTTTAGGAAAATTTAAAAAATGAAAACGCATATTCCATTTTATATTCCAGAATTGTTTAAAAAAATATTTTTTGAGGCTTGTTGCAGGGTCTTTTAGTTAAAAAAGAAAATTTTACGAGCAATTAACTGCATAATGTGTTACCTCGAAAATTTTAAACAAATTTATTCTCGAGCGAAGAGTAACTGCACACTAAACAACAGTCCGAATTTACAACTATCCGGTTTTTATAAAAATAGGGTTAGATTTTTAAAAATATGATTTGTAAAATTAAATGATGAATAAACAATGTAAAAGTAAAGTCAACCGAATTTAATTTATTTAGGTTGCTAATAATTCTTCTTTTTCCCAAAGAACTTATAGATTGTTTTCTTTTCCTTTACTAAAGAATTTTCCTTGAAAATATAAATAGAATTTCTTTCCTCTCTCTGCAATGATTCGTCGAAATGAGGAAGAGTGCCGGAAAAAATTCCTTTCAGTTTCAGGGAATCTTGCAGAACGAAATCACAATTCAGTGAATAATTTTCACCCTGACGGCTGACCGTCATCTTTCCGCCAACAATAAGTTTTTGTGTGGATTTCAATGGATTGGGCTCATAATAATTAATGACAGCTCCTAACGTATAGACCTGGTTGTCAATTGTATCATTTATTCCGGGAGCAATGGTGAAAGGTTCGCCACTGTTATCAACTCTGTAAATTCCTTCGGGAAGAAGCGTATCGGAAGGAGCTACAAAAACATCTTCAAGAAAAAGATATTGACCATAACCCAAAAGTTCATTTTGGTTGTTTATTTTTAACGAATCTGTGAACAAATTGACTGTCAAAACGTTGTTCTTATTCAAATAATCGGCATAGTAATCTCCGTAAAAAACGACATAGCCCCACGTATAAGCCGGATTCAGCTCGTATTGATAAGGTTGATTGGGTGTGTTGTCCTTACAGGAGATAAAAGTCAAAATGCTTAAGGCAATTGCCAATTTAATCGTTTTTTTCATGTTTTTTTGATTAGTATATATTGATGAAATCTATAAAACAGCTGGCTTTATAAACAAACTTTCATAGCACTTCTCGATAAATTATAATTCTACATTCACAGGCGAAGGGGCATCATGTATATCAATGTAACGAACCGGATAGTAGGCTGCCAGAAAACCCATTAACAAAACAGTCATAAATACCAGCAAAACATCCCAAAAATTAACCAAAACAGGATAAACATCCACTACATAACCGGTTCCGAGTTTTAAAATGCCAAAATGTTGCTGCAGTAAACAGAGCAACAATCCCATTATAATTCCCAGAACAGCACCAACCGCCGAAATTAGCCATCCTTCAAAAAGGAAAATTCTTCTTATCAGTTGCTGCTCAGCTCCTAAATTTCGCAGGGTTTGAATGTCCTGTTTTTTGTCAATAATCAACATGGATAACGAACTGATAATGTTGAAACTGGCTATCAGCAAAATAAAACATAAAATGAGATAAGTAATCCATTTTTCGATTTTCAGGATTTTAAAAAAATCTTCCTGCTGTTCATATCTGTCTTTAACTTCAAAATTACCTCCCAGTATATTTTTTATTTTTTTCTGTGCATCTAAAGTTTTGATATTATCTTTTAGCTTTAATTCAATTGATGAGACTGTATTTGGTTGATATTCGAACAAATCACGAGCCAGCTCAATAGAAACCAGCACATAATGATCATCATATTGCAATTGCTTAACTGAAAAAATTCCTGATACAAATGTTCCGATTTGGTTAAAACTGTTTTCAGGATGGAGCAAATTAATGTGTGAAGTGCGTTTTGGGGCGTAAATATACAATGGGTCGATAAAATTGGCTCCCAATCCCAAAATGCTTGCAACGCCGACGCCGGGGACGGCTCTTTGGAAAGCCCCATCATAAAGTAAAAACTTTCCATCGAACATAATGCTGTCTATTTTAGTCATTTTTTGAAAATCGTCGCTTACGCCCTTAATGGTGGCGGGCATTTGCTTGTCTCGAAATCGCAGAAGAGCATTTTCTTCAATAACTTCCGTAAAATAGGCAACGTTGTTCAACTTTTTCACTTTTTCCCATTCCGGAGTATTTATATCGAAAGTTTTTCCTTGCGAAACAGTAATTTTCAAATCCGGGTCGAAAGTCGAAAACATGCCTTGTATCAAGGAATCGAAACCATTGAAAACGGAAAGGACACAAATAAGTGCCATAGTTCCAATGCCAACCCCCAAAGCTGCAATTCCGGATATTATATTGATGGCATTGTGCGATTTGCGTGAAAACAAATATCGCCGTGCCACCCATGTAGCAAAACGAAATCCTCCTGATGTGTTATCTCCTTTGGTTTGGTTTGGATGAATTGTTTCCATTGTTTCTTCGGGCAAAATCTGCTTTCATTATCCAATTTTCAATAATCATTGATTGTTTTCTTGCGAATGGTCCTTTTTATCGGATGGAGAATCATTTTTTAAAAGTTGATCAATATGATCGATATAGTCAAGTGAATCGTCCAAATAGAAAAACAGTTCAGGAATAATTCGCAGTTGGTGTTTCACTCTTTTTCCCAAGTCGAAACGAATATTTTTCTGGTCGTTATTAATTTTTTCAAGGACTTCTGCTGATTGTTTGCCGGGAAAAATACTCAAATGAATGCGCGCAATACTTAGATCGGGACTTATGCGGACATTGGTTACGCTAATAATGATACCGTGCATTTCGCGAGCATAGAGCAGAAAAATTTCTCCCAATTCTTTCTGAAGAAGTCGCGCCACTTTTTGTTGTCTTGTATTATCCATAATAAATTCTCCTTTTTCTCAGGCAAATACGAACCTTCAATTCCGTTTTTTGCCTTTTTAATCTGTTTTTAATTGTTTAACCCCCCAAATCTTATACTGTCTCTTCAAATTATATTCTATTTTGACATCATTTCCATCATCAGCTTTGCGTCCAGATTAATTTTTGAAAAAGCAAACCACTTTTTACCCAGATCTTTCAGCGAAGCTCCAATGTGAAAGATGGTTTCGTCGATAATCAAAAATCGATCATGTGATTTGGAAAATTCCTTCACTTCGAGAGGTGGATATTGAGCATTAAATTTTTCCAAATCCAGTTTGAATTGCGCTGAAATTTTATTGGTAAAAATTTGACATTTAACATTTTCCTTTCTTTTTGAAAGCAAAATCAGAACGCTTTCATCCAAATAATTGTCAATCAAAACGATTGATTTTGTTGCCGATTTCACCAAATCTGCAACAAATTTGTAGGCATCAAAAATCTGCCCATCGTAAAAAATTCCCTGCACCGGAGGAAGAGCTGTTTTAACAAAGAAATCGATTTTATCCTCTGTTGCCGAAACGCGTCTTTCCAAATTTTCAATACGTTGGTTGACCGCATAACCTTTCAACAAATAATCTTTCAAAACCTTGTTTGCCCATATCCTGAATTGAGTTGCATTTTTAGAATTAACTCTATAACCAACTGAAAGTATTGCATCAAGGTTATAAAAATTGGTGAGATAGTTTTTCCCATCTTTGGCAGTTAGTTCCATTTTGGAACTAACTGAATTTTCACTCAATTCTCCGGAATCAAAAATATTTTTTAGATGTTTTGTAATGGCCTGTCTGCGAGTTCCAAACAATTCTGCAATCTGAGCTTGCGTGAGCCAAATGGTTTCATTTTCCAGTATCACTTCGAGCTCAACAGCGTTATCAGACTGATAAAGAATTATTTCGTTGTTCATTTTTTGAAATTTTTATTATTGAATTCATTACCTAATGAGATATTCTATTGGTAAATTTTCTTCAATATATCCTGCAAGTCCAGATTGATTTTTGAAAAAGCAAACCATTTTTTACCCAGATCTTTCAGCGAAGCTCCAATCTGAAAGATGGTTTCGTCGATAATCAAAAATCGATCATGTGATTTGGAAAATTCCTTCACTTCGACAGGTGGATATTGAGCATTAAATTTTTCCAAATCCAGCTTGAATTGCGCTGAAATTTTATTGGTAAAAATTTGACATTTAACATTTTCCTTTCTTTTTGAAAGCAAAATCAGAACGCTTTCATCCAAATAATTGTCAATCAAAACGATTGATTTTGTTGCCGATTTCACCAAATCTGCAACAAACTTGTAGGCATCAAAAATCTGTCCATCGTAAAAAATTCCCTGCACCGGAGGAAGAGCTGTTTTAACAAAAAAATCGATTTTATCCTCTGTTGCCGAAACGCGTCTTTCCAAATTTTCAATACGTTGGTTGACCGCATAACCTTTCAACAAATAATCTTTCAAAACCTTGTTTGCCCATATCCTGAATTGAGTACCACGTTTGGATTTTACACGATAACCTACAGATATGATTACATCCAGATTATAGTATTCAATCAAATATGTTTTTCCATCCGAGGCAGTTGTTGCATTTTTTGCAACAACTGAATTTTTATCAAGCTCTTGTTCTTTAAAAATATTACTTATGTGTCTTGAAATAACTGATTTATCTCTTTCAAACAATATACTCATCTGATTCAGAGTGAGCCACACGGTTTCATTTTCCAACATTACTTCAAGCTGAACAGCATTGTCGGACTGATAAAGAATTATTTCGTTGTTGGCATTCATTCGCTAAGCAGTCAAATTTTGATACAGTTCCATCAAATTTTCCATTCAAATCCATCTTTGGTGTCCTTTATTTCAAAGCCCAAAGCAGTCAATTCGTTGCGGATTTTGTCCGAAGTAGCCCAATCCTTATTCCTTTTTGCTTCCAGTCGAATTTGCAGCAATAAATCAACGGCTTTTTTTAGTGCTTCGTATTTGGCAAAATTTTCATCTTCTTTTTTAAGTCCCAACAAGTCTTCCACAAACACTCGAAAAACGTCTTTCAGTTCTTCCAAATCGGCAGACGAAACAGTAGCTTTTCCATCATAAACCAGATTGATAAATTTCACTGCTTCAAACAAATGTGCAATAACAATAGGAGTGTTCAGGTCATCACACATGGCTTCTTCACAGCGCTGTCGAAGTCCACTTATATCGGAGGTTGAAATATCGGATGGCATCAACTTTTGCAATCTATCATATCCTTCCATTAAGCGTTCCAATCCTTTTTCAGAGGCTTGTAATGCTTCATTGCTGAAATCGACCGTACTGCGATAATGTGCCTGCAGAATAAAAAAACGAACCGTCATGGGCTGATACGCTTGAGAAAGCAAAGGATGGTTTCCGGAGAAAAATTCTTCCAAAGTAATGAAGTTCCCTAATGATTTTCCCATTTTTTGACCGTTGATGGTAATCATGTTGTTGTGCATCCAATAACGAACACTTTCCTTACCGAGTGCAGCAGTTGACTGCGAAATTTCGCATTCGTGATGGGGAAAAAGCAAATCCATGCCTCCGCCATGAATATCAAATTCTTCACCCAAATATTTGGTACTCATCGCCGAGCATTCCAGATGCCAGCCCGGAAAACCTTCGCTCCAGGGCGATTTCCAGCGCATGATATGTTCAGGGGATGCTTTTTTCCATAAAGCAAAATCCACGCTGCGCCGTTTTTCTTCCTGTCCTTCAAGCATACGCGTTGTTTCCAGCAGTTCGTCTATATTTCTGCCCGAAAGTTTACCGTAATGATATTTCTTATCGTATTTTTCAACATCGAAATATACCGATCCTTCACTTTCATAGGCGAATCCCGCATCGAGAATTTTTTTTACAAATTCAATTTGTTCAGGGATATGACTCGAAGCATGAGGCTCGATACTTGGGGACAGAACATTCAAAGCTTCCATAGCTTTATGGTAACGGTTGGCATAATATTGAGCAATTTCCATTGGTTCCAACTGTTCCAGACGTGCTTTTTTTTCAATTTTATCTTCGCCACTGTCGGCATCATTTTCCAAATGACCCACGTCGGTAATATTTCTCACATATCGAACCTTATAACCCAAATGTTTCAGGTAGCGAAACAAAACATCAAATGTTATGGCCGGTCGTGCATGTCCCAAATGTGGATCGCCGTAAACGGTTGGTCCGCAAACGTACATTCCCACATGCGGTGCATGAAGTGGAACAAACAGTTCCTTTTTTCTGTGTAAAGTATTGTAAATGTATAAGTTATTTTCCATTTGGTTATAAAAATTTTTTTGGATTTTTATTGATAACTTGCTTTTTTCAGGTAAATTTTCTTTCCTTTTTTAAAGTTTCGTAAGCCTCGTTTATGGATCGGAATTTTTCTGTGGCCTTTTTCTTCACATCTTCTCCCAATGTGTTGACCTTGTCGGGGTGATATTTCATGGCCATTTTCCGGTAAGCTTTCTTAATTTCATCCACAGAAGCGGAAGGTTCAATTTCAAGAGCTTTATAGGCCCAATTGATGTCAACTTGTTTTATATAAGGTGCTTTTAAAGATTCAAAATCCAGTCCGGAAATACGAAATATGCCAGCAATTCTTTCAATCAATGTCAGTTCGGAAGTAGAAACCTGATGATCGGCATATGCAATGTCGAAAAGCAAATGAATCAGTTCCAGCCGTGTAGAATAGTTTGTATAACGATAAATCTGTTCTGCAACCTGACGTTCGTCAATATCTTTTTCAAGCAGATTTTTTAATATTGATAATGCTTCCAATGCTCCCTCTTCTCCAAAATTATCAACCAAAAAACGTTTGACTATTTCCAATTCCGATTTCTTGACGTGTCCATCAGCTTTCATCATACAAGCAATCAAAACCAACAGACTTATTTTGAAATCTCCTGAAGTTGTGGTAGTTCTTCTCTTTTGAGATTTCTCTACTGTTTCAATTTTAGCGCCAATGAATGAGCCGATGGCAAAACCAATCAAAGCACCGATTGGACCACCCAAAGCCCAGCCTAAGCCTCCTCCAATCCATTTGGCAAAACCACTCATAAAAACAATTGGTTACACATTTCAGAAACCACAAAGATACGAAAAAAGATAGAAATTTACATTCGTGTAAAATTGAGCTGACAACGGCTTAAAAGGAGAATGATTGGTTGTTGAATTTATATATCTATTCAATTTAATTTTTTTTAATTTGGTTTTCATAAAAATCAAAAATAATCTTGTAAATTTGCATGCTACAAGTTATTCTGGTTGTTTAACTTTATGCTTTTAAGAAATTCAATCAACACTAAAATATTTTATCAACAAATTTAATAAAACAAGTAATCATGAAATTAAGCAAATTTATTCTCGCATTTCTTGTTCTTTCAGCATTAGTATTTGCCTTGCCTGCTTGCAAATCCAAACAGAAAGTAGTTGAAATTCCCGGTGCCAATGCAAAAGCAGGTACTTCGACTTCAGAAAATCAACAAAAAACCACCTCGCCTGTAATAGTAACGCAGCCAACAACAAGTACTGAAAATGTCCCCGAAATTACAAGAAGCGAAAGTTTCAGTTTGGCTGAGGGTGAAACCAATCAAAGCGCTATGAATTATAAATATCATGTGGTAGTAGGAAGTTTCAGAAATCAATCAAATGCCAAAGGACTACAACGTACGCTTAGCAATGAAGGCTATAATCCAGTTATTGTAATCAACGAACAAGGAATGTTTCGTGTAATTATGAATTCTTTTAATACTTACAATGAAGCACACGTTTTCATCAGTAAAATACAAAGCCGATTCCCTGATGCTTGGGTTTTAATTAAAAAATAAAAAGGGATGTGTGTTTCAAAGCCATGAAATAACGACTTGGTTTGACTTTCCTATTAATTTGGCTAATGCTTAATCTGGGATAAGTTCTTCTTTTGGAATGTTTCATGGCTTTTGGCTCAACGCAAAAGAGAAGTTTGTGCATTCTCAACCTTAAACTGGCTATTTTTGTCTTTAATATATCATTTTTAATACTGCTCTTTTTTCTTGGTTTTACTTTTTTTATTAGGTATTGGTTTTTATTTTTATTTTGTGAATTTTTTGAAAGTTCCTATTTCCCTTTTGCTTCGTGCCAGCCACTTAAAAAATAAGATGCTTGTTGATTGACATTCCAAATTCCTGATTCTCTTTCCTAGCATAAGCACCATTGGCAAAACATTTTTCTACAGAATGGTCAAATATTTTTTCTCTTTGAAAAATGCTTTCCTTGAGGAACTTATTGTTTGCGGTAGAAGCTATTTCTACATATACATCAATTTACTTCCTTCCCGTTTTTTCAAACCAAAATAGTCAACTTTTTATGGGATGATTAAATGGAGTGAGAACTTATTTTTTCTTCGGCGCAAGCACTACTTTTTTCTGACTTATTCTATACTGTTGTATAAAAATTAACAAAATTAATTCGGTACAGGCTCAATAATTCAATATTAATTTGATAAAAAGAAAAATAGAGAATCGAACCAAAGTCGTTTAAAATTGTTGGATAAAGAAAAAACTTAAAAAAACACCAATCATTATGGCAACACACATAACTAAAACCATTTGGAGAAAAGATAATATTTTCGATACCGATGTTGACGGGCACATCATAACCATAGATTTAGGCAAGGAAGCCGGAGGAGAAGATGCTGGGCCACGTCCCAAAAAACTGCTGTTGGTGGCAGCGGCAGGTTGTAGTGGACTGGATGTAGTTTCGCTTTTGAAAAAAATGCGTGTGGAACTGAAAGGGTTTGATATTCAGATAGAAGCGCAAATGAGTGAAGAGCATCCCAAACAATACACATCCATGAAAGTAATCTACGAATTTGAAGGAGACAATTTACCGATGGAAAAACTGGAAAAAGCTGTTACCCTTTCCTACGAAAAATATTGTGGTGTCATGGCCATGTACAAAAAAGCTATTCCTATTTCATGGGAAATAAGAATCAAATCCTGAGCAAGCTTAAAACTTTTCTTTTCCCATTTGTTAAATAAACCACGAAATTTTGCTAAATTTGCAACAGTTTTCTTTTTCATTGAATTTACAAAATAATCACCACTTTAAATATTTGAAGACTATGCAAACAATGGATTCTTTTAATTTTGCCGGCAAAAAGGCATTTGTTCGTGTGGATTTTAACGTGCCACTGGATGAAAATTTCAATATTACCGACGATACGCGCATTCGTGCAGCCATCCCAACACTTAAAAAAATTTTGAATGATGGTGGTTGTGTAATTATTGCTTCACACATGGGAAGGCCCAAGAAAAATCCGGATCCCAAATATTCCTTAAAATACATTCTTCCTCATGTATCAAAGCTTTTGGGTATAGAGGTTAAATTTGCACCCGATTGCATAGGACCGGAAACTGCAGCTATGGTTTCAGCTTTAAAACCGGGAGAAGCTCTAATGCTGGAAAATTTGCGCTTTTATGAAGAAGAAGAAGGAAAACCGCGTTTGCCCGAAACGGCCACCGAAGAAGAAAAAGCTGCTGCAAAAAAAGAATTGAAGGAACGTCAGAAAAAATTTACGGCTACGCTAGCTTCTTATGCCGATTGCTACGTGAATGATGCCTTTGGAACCGCTCACCGTGCCCATGCTTCTACCGCACTCATTGCTGATTATTTTGATGCCGATCATAAAATGTTCGGATATTTAATGGAAAAGGAAGTGGCAGCTGTTGAAAAAATAATGAACAACACCGAACATCCTTTTACAGCCATCATGGGAGGCTCAAAAGTTTCTTCAAAAATTGATATTATTGAAAATCTGCTCAATAAAGTTGACAATCTGATTATTGGTGGTGGTATGACTTACACTTTTGTAAAAGCTCTGGGTGGAAAAATAGGCAGTTCAATTTGCGAAGAAGACAAATTGGATTTGGCACTTTCATTGCTCGAAAAAGCAAAAAGCAAAGGGGTAAATATGGTATTGGCCGTTGATGCAAAAATTGCTGACGCTTTCAGCAACGATGCGAATACCAAATTTGTTCCCGTAAACGAAATTCCTGACAATTGGGAAGGTTTGGACATTGGCCCCGAAACAGAGAAACTTTTTGCTGATGTAATAAAATCCTCAAAAACCATTTTATGGAATGGCCCCGTTGGTGTTTTTGAATTCGATAATTTCACGCACGGATCTTTGGCTGTAGCTCAAGCTATTGTTGAAGCCACCAAAAATGGTGCATTTTCGCTCATTGGTGGAGGCGATTCTGTTGCCTGCATCAACAAATTCGGTTTGGCAGATGGCGTTTCTTATGTTTCTACAGGTGGCGGAGCTTTACTGGAAGCCATTGAAGGAAAAGTTCTTCCCGGTATCAAAGCCATTAGAGGCTATTAATTTTCAACTTTGATTTTCATATTTTAAATAGAGGGTGTCCCAAAAGGACACTTTCTTTTTTATATTAAGCAGCCCGTTTAAGGGTTAAATTTTGATATGGAATAGCCTTGTTTTTAATTTTTTGGAACAAGCGAAAAATAAGAATAAAAATAAACG
>Ga0208198_1000760_pt1 | contig 33263 bp, 27 predicted proteins | sample AD_JPNTR2_MetaG_FD_184446 | JGI IMG/M metagenome (GOLD analysis project Ga0208198, IMG submission 184446) | Active sludge microbial communities of municipal wastewater-treating anaerobic digesters from Japan - AD_JPNTR2_MetaG (SPAdes) (version 2) | ecosystem: Engineered > Bioreactor > Anaerobic...
TTTTCTTACACAAATATGGCGTGTTTATAAACATCTTATAAGATAAATTTCCCAATAATATCAACAACTTCAGCTCATATTTTTCTAATGACCGCCATTAGAAATTCTGGCTAATGACAATTTTGGGTTAAAATCTTTCACCGGTGTTGAATCATTACTCCCCGATTCACGCTATGGAATTCTTGAACCCATCGGGAAGGAGTTTAATCAATTCGAAGCTATTGATATAGTGATAGTTCCTGGAGTAGCGTTCGATTCTCAATGCCATCGGTTGGGCAGAGGTAAGGGATTCTATGATCGTTTATTGCCGCAAATTCCCCATGCTGTGAAAATTGGAGTTTGCTTCGATCATCAGATCGTTGAAGAATTACCTTCGGAACCTCACGATGTTTTGATGGATTTAGTAATTAGCCCATCATTGATTATCAATAGACACATTTAGAAATTTTTAGGTGTGAGAACTTTTTTGGTTACAGGATCAATAAAAAACCAATACGAATAGGGGGAATCGTTGTCGTCGATAAGTTTGATTTTGGGAAAACAATCTGGGTTTGGGTTAAGCGATAAAATCTTTCCAGACGAGTGGTAAATCTTGTAATAACCATTATTGAAATAACGAATATAAAAATTTTGTCCATAACCATAATTTTCCCTATTCAGGCTGGGAGCATAACCTTGATCCAATAAAGGAAGAGAGACATCGATACATTGCACGTGATCCTTATCAAAGAAAATTCGGTAATAGAGATCGTAGGGGTCTTTATAAAAACGAAAAGATTTCTTTTCACAACCTGAACAAAAAGCATTGCTTAAGAAAAAATAGCTATCTACACTATCGAATTGATAGTCAAAGATTGAAGTCACAGACGTGTCAACGGCAGAAGATGAAATTATTTGAATATAACGATTGACCGGAGCCAAATCACCAAACGACATGGTAGTTATTAACCCTTGTTGATTCATAACCTTCTTAGTATTATCGTCCCCTGCAAAAACTGCAAGTGAGAAATACATCAAAAACAAAACAGTCCCAAATCTTCTTTGCATCGTAAAATCCCAATCCTTCAATTTAGCCACAAATTTCGGTAGATTTTTTTTATTATTATGTTAATAAATATTTAAAATTGTGCCAAAAAAGAAAAATCAGAACTTTTTTTTGATATAGATGTTATCGATAGTCTGTAAGAAAATATAAATTTGTATTGGAGGATAACTTTATGGAGTTTTTGAATCGATTTTGGAAGCTTTATTACGATGGGTTCCGTAACATGGGACAATTAGGACGAAATTTGTGGATCATCATAACCATAAAATTAGCCATAATGTTTTTAGTGTTTAAGTTAATCTTTTTCCCTAATCATTTGAAGCACAACTTCAATTCCGATGCAGATAGGGGAAATCATGTTATTGAAAACCTTACAAAACCTGCAAATAATTAAAGTATGGAGAACATCGATCTTTCGTTAATCAATTGGAGTCGAGGGCAGTTTGCTCTCACAGCTATCTACCATTGGTTTTTTGTTCCACTCACTCTTGGTCTTGCCTTTCTTTTGGCAATTATGGAAACCATCTATGTCAAGACCGGTAATCCCGAGTGGAAACGAATAACCAAATTTTGGATGACGCTATTTGGGATAAACTTTGCCATCGGAGTTGCCACCGGGATAATTCTTGAATTTGAGTTTGGAACTAATTGGAGCAATTATTCTTGGTTTGTAGGCGACATTTTTGGAGCGCCTCTTGCTATTGAAGGAATTATGGCCTTTTTCCTTGAATCAACATTCATAGCGGTAATGTTCTTTGGTTGGAATAAGGTCAGTAAAAAATTCCATTTATTATCAACCTGGTTGGTAGCATTTGGAGCCAACATAAGTGCTCTTTGGATTTTAGTTGCTAATGCATGGATGCAATACCCCGCCGGAATGCATTTCAACCCCGACACAGGACGTAATGAAATGCTTAATTTTTGGGATGTTTTTCTTAGCCCGGTTGCCATTAATAAGTTTCTTCACACTATTTCTTCCGGATATGTTTTAGCATCGGTGTTTGTGATTGGTGTTAGTGCCTGGTATTTATTGAAAAACCGTGAATTGGTTCTTGCAAAAAAAAGTATAGCCGTTGCAACCGTCTTTGGCTTAATTATGAGTGCTTTCCTTATTTTGACCGGCGATGGAAGTGCACAGCAGGTAGCGCAGAAGCAACCCATGAAGTTTGCAGCCATGGAGGGATTGTATGAAGGAACCAACGGACAAGGTTTAATTGTCATTGGGGCACCTACTCCCGGGAAAAAATACAACGATGACCAAAAATCCCACCTCTTCAAAATCGAAATTCCTCGCATGTTAAGCTTCTTGGGATACCACGATTTTAATGCTTTTATTCCCGGAATTAAAGATATTATTGAAGGTGGATACGAATTTAAAAATGATAACGGAGAGGTTGTGAAAGCATTATCGTTTGAAGAAAAATCTCGACGTGGAAAAATAGCTATAGCTGCTTTAGCTAATTACAATAAAATTAAAGCTACTGATAACGATAGCTTGAAACAAGCATATTTAACCGAATTAAGAGAGAATTTTCAATATTTTGGATACGGGTATTTCAATGATCCATCCCAAATTATACCCAATGTCCCGATATCGTTCTATAGTTTCAGGATAATGGTTGGTCTGGGCTTTTTGTTCCTTTTTATCTTCATTTACTCGTTGTATTTGCTCTTTAAAAATAAAATTACCGGACAAAAGTGGTTTTTACGCTTGGCCATTATATCCATACCATTGGCTTATTTAGCAACTCAAGCTGGTTGGATTGTTGCAGAAATGGGACGACAGCCCTGGGTTATTCAAGACATCATGCCCACCATGGTAGCCGTATCGCATGTGGATGTAACTGCTGTTCTAATAACCTTCTGGCTATTTGCAGTAACATTTACTATTTTGGCAATAGCTGAGATCAAAATTATGACTAAGCAAATAAAATTAGGACCTAAAACCGACGGAGGAAATTAATTATGTTTGAATCGTATGTATTTACTCAGCAATATTGGTGGTTGATAGTTTCACTACTAGGAGCAATACTTGTCTTTTTACTTTTTGTTCAAGGAGGACAAATGCTCATCTATTCACTCGGAAAAAACGAGATTGAACGCACCATTCTTGTAAATTCTTTAGGACGTAAATGGGAGTTTACATTCACAACTTTAGTAACCTTTGGTGGAGCTTTTTTTGCTTCATTTCCACTCTTCTACTCAACAAGTTTTGGTGGTGCCTACTGGGTTTGGATGTTAATTCTGTTTGCTTTTGTTATACAAGCAGTTAGTTATGAATTCCGTTCAAAACCTAACAATTTTCTTGGTGCTAAAACCTATGAAGCTTTCTTGTTTATCAATGGAGCTTTAGGAACAATACTTCTGGGTGTTGCTGTTGCAACTTTCTTTACCGGTTCAGAATTTAGCGTTGATAGAATGAACATTACCAAAATCGATGGCAAAGAATTATGGACCATCTCACAGTGGAAGGGAGCTGCCAGAGGATTGGAAGCTGCTTTAAATCTTCACAACTTACTTTTGGGTTTGGCTGTATTTTTTCTGTCACGGATTTTGGCACTTCAATACTTTATGAATAACGTTTACCACGAGGCAATCTCTGGTAGAATTAAAAAGCATTTGATAATCAATGCTATACCATTTTTGATTACCTTCCTCTCTTTCTTTATTTGGCTTCTTCTCCGCGATGGATTTGCCCTCAATCCTGAAACCCAACAAGTGTATCTCCAACCCTATAAGTATTTGAATAATTTTCTCGAAATGCCTTTGGTAGCTATTATTTTCCTTACAGGAGTGGTTTTGGTGTTGTTTAGTCTCTATAAATCCATATTCTCACAATGCGATAAATCAATTTGGTTTGGAGGGTTGGGAACAATTTTTACAGTATTATCTATCTTTTTAGTTGCAGGGTATAACAATACCTCCTTCTATCCATCTACCTATGATTTGAGTAGTTCGCTCACAATCTATAACGCTTCATCGAGTCCTTATACCCTAAAAGTGATGAGTTATGTTTCACTTTTGGTACCTTTTGTTGTACTTTATATATGGTATGCATGGAAATCCATCAACAACAAAAAAATCGATGAAGATGAAGTTAAGACAGAATCTCATATATACTGAAATTATTAAAAGTAAAAATTATGGACTATTTCATTCAAATATTATGGTTACTAAGTTGGCCGGTTTTAATATACTGCACTTATAAAGCAACACGATGGTTGTTGAACAAACTCGGCGATAAATTAGAGTGAAAACTCAAAGAGGCTATCTACCCGATAGCCTCTTTTTTAGAAAAACACTTTATATTTGTTGCATCGAAGGAAGTTAAATGAAAAAAGGAAAAACAGAACTGATTTTTTTGATTGCCACGGCATTCATATTTTATAATTTGGGTGCAACACAGTTTCGTCCACAGCAAGAGGGCAAAAAAATAGTTGAGCCCACAATTGAGTATTTAGATACATCATTTTATCCATTTCTGCGCGGAAACCTTGAACAAATGTGGAATACTATGATCCAAAACGGCTTCTCCGGAGTCATATTGGTTTCACACTATAACAATATTATTTTTGAACAATATCACACCCGAAAACATAAATATATAACCGATACGGTTTTTCCTAATTCAAGGTTTCAAATTGCTTCGGTAAGTAAACAGTTTACTGCGGTTGCCATACTGCAACTCTATGAACGAGGCTTAATAAATCTTGATGATACAATACAAAAATTTATTCCCGAATTCCCTTATAAAAATATTACTATCCATTCATTATTATGCCATCGGTCAGGATTACCCAATTATATCTATTATCTTTCAGCTAGAACTACCGACCACAATCTCCCGGTACCACCAGACACCCTACTTTCAATGTGGACGAAACATCCTCCTGCAATCTATTTCCAACCGGGTCATCGTTTTAAATATTCCAACACAGGATATGTTATTCTTTCAATGATCGTTGAACGCGTTTCGGGTCTGCCTTTCGAAGAATATTTACGAAAAAATATATTTGAACCTCTACAAATGAATGAGACCGATGTTTACATCGCTGGAAGGAATGATTCTATCCCAAATGCAATTACGGGATATTCAAAATATTGGAAGGATGCCAAGGAAGATTATCTCAATGGCGTTTATGGTGATAAAGGAATTTGGACCACAGCACGCGATTTGTTGAAATGGGATCAAGCTTTATACGATTCAATAGTAATTAGCCCATCGACGCTTCAATTAGCCTTCTTACCGCATGGAAGAGTGCAAGCTCGAATTTCTAATTACGGATACGGATGGAGAATACTCAATTCAGCTACATATCCGGTTTTCTATCACACCGGCTGGTGGCAAGGCTTTAAATCGTTGTTAGTGCATTTCTCACAACATCGCATTACGGTGGTTGTTCTAAAACATACTATTCATGGGCAAATACCTACCGTAAATGATTTCTATCAGGCGTTAAACAAAAGCTTTTTACCTAATAATCTAGACTTGAAAATTTCTCGCGATGCTGTGCAAGATTCGCTTGTTGAAGAAGATGATGATGATAATAATGAATCAATATAAACGTCCATTAACAAAATGTTAACAATTTTCATTCAGAGTTTTATTTATCTTTAAAAAAAATCTTTCTACCCCAATGCCAACCGAAGAATTTTAATGCGAAAATCAAAATTTAAAAATAAGGATTCTGAAATATTCTTCTATCAGGGACCGCTGTCGTTTGACAGAATTACAGCCCTTCTGGTTGATTTTGAAAAAATCATAAAATGTTATCCTGTCGAGAAAGTTCGAATAAAACGATTATTCTCAACAGCAGTCGAAATTCTAGAAAACATGCAAATGCATGGGGTCAAATATACTGAACCATTATATCCATACTTCAGGGTTTTATACAACAACAATCTCTTTTGCATTGAATCGGGCAACTTAATGGCAACTTCAGAAGTAAAATTTTTGCAGCATAATATCGACTTTTTAAATCAAAATTTTCCTTCCTTAACTGATGTGATCAAAGGAAATCTTTTAAATCGTGAATTAAGTCAAAAAGGAGGAGCAGGGTTAGGCTTGTATATTGTACGACGCAACAGTCAGGGAGATATCATCTATAAATCTGAAATGTTCGACCAAAATTTATCGATATTTATCATTCAGGTTTATATTTAAGCTCTTGTGAAAAATGATAAAAAGTATTTATATTTGTTACCAGAAACGAGATGAGGGATGAAACCACTAATTATTGAAGAAACGAATGCAACCCCGCAAATTATTTTTGATATAAACAATAAAAAGTTTGAGATAAAGGGGTGTTCACGACCGGAGAATGTACGGCAATTTTTTTTGCCGGTAGTCGAATGGTTAGAGGAGGTTTATTTGAACGTTGATCAATATAAAGAACAATTTACGGAAAAACCGGCTGTTTTTACTTTTAAATTGTCATATTTCAATTCGGCGAGCGCAAAATTTATTCTCGATATTTTACTCTTGATTAATCGCATCCATCGGAATGGACTTCTATGTTCGATCGATTGGCATTATGAAGAAGGCGATGAAGACATGTTGGATGTTGGAAAAGAATTAGCCGAAATGGTCGATTTTGATTTTAGATACATCCAGGTGGCAAGTCGCTAATTTTTAGATCCTTCATCACTTTTTGAAATATCGGTAATATCTGCTGGAAAATCGTTCTTTTCAGAGGGATCTTTTATGATTCTTTTTACAAAGTCGATCAAAATAGGAACATCTCCATGGGTTGTTTTTCCGTTTAATCCCATTTGATATTCCTTCCATCTTTGAATTCTTGCTTCGTTAATTTCACGCTGGGCAGCTGCCAGTTTTGAAATAGCATCTTTACTGCTTTCCTGATGAATCGACATTTCGGCTTGAATCATTTCATGTTCAAGATCTAGTTCACGTAATAGTTGATTGCGGATTGAAGTGTACGATTTTTTTGCCTCAGCACTCGTACGTAATTGTTCCAATGCAAATAAATCGTCGTAAGGGCCACGGCTGGTGAGTAATTTTACAATTATCGGAGATGTTTCAATGATGACAAAGAGCAAAGTTATAAATAATGAAATGCTATAAACTGAAACATCTTCGTTTTGTAATTGATTTAGTGTTCGATACTGTGTTAGAAAACCTTTTGTGCGGATAACCACCATTTGATTTTGTGCAAGCATTCGATCCTTTTCACTTTGAAGATAGGCAATTCGTGATTGATTATGATTCATAATCGGAATTACTCGTTGCTTAAGTTCATCCAGTTCTTTTTGTGCACGATCATATTCGTTTTTTTTCTCTTTAAACACTGGCCCTTTGCCTGCAACTCCGGTTCCTCCGGTGCCTTCTGCTTCTGATATATATATGTTGAAAAGATGGTCACGGCGTTGTTGTGCTTTATCAAGATTTTTTTGAAGAGAATCGTTTTGTAGTTTGAGTTTCTCAATCTCCGAAAACTCTGATGATAAAACGCTTTCAGCCAATTTATATTTTTCAAGTTGTCCTAGTGACATTCGTCCCTGAATTTCGCTTTCAAACAGCTTCATTTCGATGGGCGTGGATATTACAAATGCTATGAACAGTGATAAGATAAATCGTGGGAAGGCCATTGTAATTTCTTTCCACCAACTTTTATCTTTTCTGAGCGAGGCTACTAAATACCAGTCTAAAAAAAATATAACTATTCCCCAAAATAAACCAAATACGATGGCAACTGGCAGCGATTCAAATACCATCCAAATTGCATAGCCTCCCGATAGGGCAGCCATAATTCCGGTCAAAAAGACAACAATGCCAATTCCCATGTAGATATTTATTTCTGTGGGGCATTGTTTTAGAAGGTAGAGACGCGCTCCGCTGCACCAAGTGAAAAAACGTGAGATACGATTGCCTGTCCAGAGATCCTTTTCTTTTTCTAGGGTTTCTGTCATATCCGGTTATTGCTTTCTATTAAAAGTGTATAAAATCATCGTCGCTGGTTTTGGAAATCGAAATATCGGGCATATCAAGATTTATGTTAACACCGCTGCTTTTTTTGAAACTTTGCTTTTGTGGTTGAGGGGCTGGTTTGCTCTTGCTGGTAACTTGTGTTTTGGTGTATGGTCGGGTAGAGGTTTCCCTTTTAAAAGTTTGTTTTGTCTGTGTGTGAATTTTAAAATATTGGGTTGTTGTATGGACTTTTTCTGCCTGATAATTCAAATTTTCTGCAGTTTGTTCTAATTTTTGTGCATCAGCTGCATTGTTTTGAGCAGCTTGGTTAAGCAAACTGATTGACTTGGTGACTTGCTCACAGGCTAAGGTTTGTTCTTGGGTTGCAGCAGTAATTTCGCGAATCAGATGCAAGTTCTTCTCAACTAAAGGCAACGCTTGTGATAAGTTGTTGGCTGATTCTTCTGCTGCGTGGTTTAATCGCATGGTTAAATCTTCAATTTCTTTTGCGGCGAGAGCCGAACGTTCCGCCAATCGCCGTACTTCTCCAGCTACCACCGCAAATCCTTTGCCAGATTCTCCGGCGCGGGCTGCTTCAACGGCTGCATTCAGTGCTAAAATATTGGTCTGAGAGGCAATATCGCTGATAATCTTTATTTTCTCATTAATTTGATTGGAAAGTTCTTTGGTTTTTTCCGACGATTGTGCTCCTTCTCTGACATTTTTAGTTGTATTTGATGCATTGCTTTCGGCTACTTTGGAATTTTCGAAACTTTGCTGTATGTTTGAGGTTACCTCTTCTATTGATGAATTGATTTGCTCGATGGTGGCAGCTTGTTCATTGGCTGCTTCTGCTAGTTTCAACGCCGATTCTTTATATTCTTTACTTGTTAAATGTAGTGATTCGGAGTTGTCTCTTATTTCGTTTACAATATGTTGCAAATTTTCCTTTAGTGTTTGAGTGGCTAATTGTAATTTACCTATATCATTTTTTCGGAATCGGGAATCTATTTCAGTGGTAATGGTCAGGTTTCCTTCTGAAAGTTGTTGTATTTTGCTGACCGCTTCACTCAGAGGAGTCACAACACGTATTGAGGCAGTATAGAAGCAGATTAAACTGACTAGGATATTTACAAAGGTGATAATGATGTTTGGTAGTGTCTGTCCATCGAAATATTTGTATTTCATTCCTACCAGTAACATCAAAACCAAAAGGTTGATTAACCAAATTATTCCCATCTGAACAAATATTGATCCCTTAAAATATTTTGTAAGTAACCAATAGGCAGCAATAATGGCTAATGTTGCGCTGACTAAGTTGGAGATGACAAAATCCATAGCAAGTAGTTTTAACAGTTAGTAATTTCTGTTAAAATTATAACATTATTTCAATTAATAAAAGGATTGATGATTTTTTTTTGCCGTGCTTATTTGTTGAAAAAACTTTCTATGGTTTCAAGAACCACATTGAGCCTTAGGGGTTTGGTAAGATAGGCGTTGCACCCAGCTTCTTTGGTTTTTTCTTCTTCTCCCGACATTACATAAGCGGTTTGCGCAATAATAGGTACGGTTTGGTTGAATTCGCGAATTTTTTTTGTTGCTTCGTAGCCATCCATGATTGGCAACTTTATATCCATGAGAATAAGGTCTAGGTGCATTTTACGAGCAATTTCTATTGCTTCTTCTCCATTTTCGGCACGGATCACTTCAGCATTCGTTCTTTTCAGGATTTCCTGAATATAACGGAAGTTGATGTGTTCGTCTTCAACTACTAAGATCACCTTATCTTTCCAATCGTATTTTGTCATGCCGATGGTTTTCGCTTGTCCCTGTGATTTTGATATTGTAAAAATATGTTATTTACTCAAAAATTCAAATGTTTTTGACAAAAAAAATATCCGTTGGTTTATTCCTCCGTTTTCGATATTGAATTTTTATCGCATTCACATTCTTCGAAACTTTTATCGTACTGAATCATGGCTCGTTGACTCATTCCCATACTTGAAAATCCACCATCGTGATAAAGATTCTGCATCGTCACTTTTCTGGTTAGATCACTGAAGAGTGTAATACAAAAATCGGCACATTCTTCCGCGGTAGCATTCCCAAGGGGCGACATCCTTTCTGTAAAATCCATTAACCGATCAATTCCTTTCACACCACTTCCTGCAGTGGTCATGGTGGGTGATTGGGATATGGTGTTGATTCTCACTTTTTTATCGCGCCCATAGATGTAGCCAAAGCTACGTGCGATACTTTCGAGCATAGCCTTAGCATCGGCCATATCGTTATACTCAAACATGGTTCTTTGTGCCGCAATGTAGCTTAGCGCAACTACGGAAGCCCATTCATTCAATGCATCTTTCTTACGACAAACCTGTAAAACTTTGTGAAATGATATGGCCGATATGTCTAAGGTTTGATGATAGTATTCGTAATTAAGGTTGTCGTAGGGTATTTTTTTTCGAACGTTAGGCGACATGCCAATTGAATGGAGAATAAAATCTAATTTCCCGCCTAATGTTTCCATGGCTTGGTCGATTAATTTTTCCAAATCGGCGACATTGGTTGCATCGGCCGGGATAATCGTTGATCCTGTTTTTTCTGCCAGATCGTTGAGTTCTCCCATACGCAGAGCTAACGGTGTGTTGGTTAAAACAAAGGTAGCTCCTTCTTCGTGGGCTCGTTCGGCTACTTTCCATGCTATCGATTTATTGTTCAGTGCCCCAAAAATGATTCCTTTTTTCCCTTTCAGTAAATTATGTGTCATGGTTTGTTCTACAATTTTGTTTTATAGGTAACAATTTATTTGGATAAAAGTTCCTTTGCATTTTCAATAGCTGCTTGTCCCAGTTGCTCTCCACTTAACATACGGGCAATTTCAAGAACTCTTTCTTCCATCGATAATCGTCGGATTCGGGTGGTGGTTGTGTGGTTTTCTTCGGTTTTGTACACTAAATAGTGATTTTGAGCTTTTGCTGCAATTTGGGGTAGATGGCTTATGCTGATAACCTGCATTGTTTGTGACATGGTCGCCATGATTTTCCCCATTTTGTCGGCAATTTCTCCCGATATGCCGGTGTCGATTTCATCAAAAATGATGGTTGGTAAGGTTAGACGATGAGCGATTAACGATTTGATAACTAACATTATTCTGGACAACTCCCCGCCCGATGCAACTTTTGAAATATCGTCAGGTTCAATTTGTTTATTCGATGAAAACAAAAACTTTACTGTGTCGATTCCTGTGGGACACGGTTCTTTTGTTGTATGTTCTATACGAAATTTGGCCGATGGCATACCAAGGTTCTTTAGATTTTCTGCAATGTAGGATTCTATTTCGTGAAAACTGTTTTTTCGACGTTGACTGATTTCTTCAGCGCTTTTTCTCACTGCTTCAAGTTGTTGAAGTTCTTTTTTTCTGAGCGATTCCATTTCAAAGTCAAAATTTTCGACTTTGACTAACTCTTGTTCAAGATGTTTTTCCAGTTCGATTAATTCGCTGATTTCGGTTTTATGATGTTTTGCCAGAAGGTCATATAATAGACTGAGTCTCGACTCTATTATTTCCTGGCGTTGTGGGTCGAATTCAAGATTATCGTTGATTTTGGTGAGTTCTCGTAAGGTTTCCTGCAGTTCAATTTTATTGTTTTCCAACCACTGTTGTTTTTCGGAAAGCGACGGAATGAATTGGCTAAGACTGCCAAAGGTGTTTTCCAGTCGTTTCATACTTTTAATTATTCCTATCTCTTCATTGTCGAGTAGTTCAATTGCAGTGGTCAGTTCGGTTTTGATTTGCTCGCTGTGGGTGAGCTGATTCAATTCTGTTTCCAAATCCCGCAGTTCTTCGGCTTGCAGTTTTGCATTGTGTAACTGTTCGTACTGATATTTTATGAAATCTTGCTTCTCTTCTAATTGTTTTTTCTTCTCTTGTAACGATTTTATTTCATTTTGAATTCGGCTCAGTTCTGTCCATTGTTGATGGTAGTTTGCCAGTAAGGGTTGATTTTGGGCAATGATATCCACCATTTGCAGTTGAAATTGCGGGTCGTTGATATTTAAAGTTTGATGTTGAGAATGGATATCAACTATTTTTGTACCTATTTCTTTGAGAGTGTTGATGTTGACTGGGGTGTCATTGATAAATGCCCGCGATTTGCCTTGAGGTGTTATTTCCCTTCTAAATATGGATTCGTGGTCGTACTCGATTTGGTTTTCTTCAAAAATAAACTTGAGGTTGTAGTTTTCGAGGTTGAAAATGGCTTCAACCACACATTTCTGTTCCTGATTTTTGATAACGTTGGAATCGGCTCGGTTCCCCAATGCTAATCCGATTGCTCCTAATAGGATGGATTTCCCTGAACCGGTTTCTCCGGTTAAGACTGAAAAATTTTCATCAAATTCAATTTCCAGATTTTCAATCAGAATGTAGTTTTGAATGGTGATTTTTTTCAACATAGTCCGTTCGAATTTTCCTTTAGGGGCGTTGTTGTGCCATTATTCTACGGTATTTTTCGGCGTTGGCCGGGTCGATGGTTGTCATTATATTAACCGCTCTACGCTTTTCATCGGGAGTTGCCTCCGAAAAGATGGAGACAATTTCATCGGCCTTGGCGGATACGAATAACTGAATCAGGTAGGAATCGCTTCTTCGCTGGTAAATCGGTCGCAGAAGTTCAATGGCTTCCAATATTTCCTTTCTGCCTTGTTCGGGTTGTTGGGCAAGAACATCAAGCCCGAGCCGATGATATTTATAAAGAGCCATGCGTAGGGGCTCGTACATGGTGTTTAATAATTCTTCAATCACTGCCGCACGGTTTCTTCCGTTGTTCTCAAATGATCTCCAACCCGGTGATGCATCATTCTGTGCATTATTCACTACTCGCTCGGCAATCTCCAGAAACGCTTGGCCTCCTTTGGGAGAGAATGTTTCATAATCGATGGCCAGAGCCAAATAGGCATAATAAGTGAGCAATGAAGCCAGCGATCCTGTGCTCGAATTTATGTTAAACTGAATAGGGTCTCCTATCGTATATCGGAATTGAATTTTCTGGTCGTTAATATTTAATACGGGCGAATTATAGCTGGTCCCGTAGATAGGCCGTGTATAGGCAAATTGTAATTCTCCTTCATACTCATTGGAACCAACTTCTTTTATCAAGGTGATGGAAAGATTAAATTCAATACGTTCGTTGGTTTTAATTTTATGATTGGTGAAAATGGTGTTGTTATAGAATTCCAAAATTGCCTTTTGCATTTGTTCAAATTGAGTACGGTCGGACGATGGAATTTGAGTTGAGTTCAATTGAAACCTACAGTTGAGTTCCTGACCAGAAGAAATGGCCGCTGAAAATAGTGCCACTATGGTCAAAATATATCTAAGGAGGTTAAAAAAATATCTATCCTTCATTTTCTTGAATTAGTTTGTTGCTAAGGATTTCTTCCAGAATGTCGTAGGCGACTTCGGTTTTCGATTTTAATGGATAGTGTTTTATTTCTCGGTTTCTGTTGATTATTGTAATTTGATTGGTGGAATATCCAAATCCTGCTCCCGGATTTTTTAAGGAATTGAGAACGATGAGATCGAGGTTTTTCTTGTTGATTTTTTGGATGGCATTTTCCAGCTCATTATCGGTTTCCAAGGCGAACCCAACGATGAACTGATTCGATTTTTTTATTTTTCCTAACGAGGCTGCAATATCGGGATTGGGCACCAATTTTAATTCTATAGTGTTGCCGCTTTTTAATTTGAAGTCTGCTTTTGTTTCGGGGCGAAAATCAGCAACGGCTGCAGCAAGAATGGCTCCCGAACAATGGGGAAAATGTTCGGTTGCGGCATGAAACATCTGCTCGGCTGTTTGCACCTGAATGATGGTTCCGTGTTTAAGGGTGGGAAGAGTTGATACAGGCCCGGTGATAAAGACCACATGTGCACCCATAGATTCGAGGGCTGTGGCAAGGGCGTTTCCCATTTTTCCGGTGGAGTGATTACCTATAAACCGAACAGCATCAATAGGTTCGAAGGTAGGCCCGGAGGTTACAAGGATGGTTTGATGTTTAAATTTTTTTTTTTGATTGAAAAAATCGATTACGTGCTGCAGGATATGTTCAGGTTCTGCCATCCTTCCTTTACCTACTAAACCGCTGGCTAATTCGCCCTCTTCCGGTTCTACAAAAATATTCCCGTAGGATTTAAGAGTATCGATATTTTTTTGGGTTGCCGGATGGCGATACATATCCATATCCATGGCTGGAGCAATCATCACCGGACATCGTACTGAAAGGTAGGTTGTGAGCAATAAGTTATCGCATATTCCGTTGGCCATTTTGGCCATGGTATTGGCCGATGCCGGGGCGATCAGCATTAAGTCGGCCCATAAACCTAGTTCCACGTGACTATTCCAAGCTCCGTCGTCGTGTTTGAAAAAATCGAGAAGCACTGTATTTTGAGATAGGGTGGCCATGGTTACGGGGGTAATGAATTCTTTAGCAAGAGGCGTCATTACTACCTTTACCGTTGCACCTTGTTTAACAAGCAGCCGACAAAGCGTTGCAGCCTTAAAGGCTGCAATACTGCCGGTTATTCCCAAAATAATATGCTTATCTTTGAGCATCATTGCTCTTCGATTTTTTCTGCTTTGCGGAAGTAGATTTTGTCTTCTTCAAACTCTTTGATTGCGATAGCTGTTGGTTTGGGTAATCGCTCGTAGAATCGCGATACCTCAATTTGTTCTCGGTTTTCAAAGATTTCTTCCAAATTGTCTTGTTGATTGCCGAACTGTTCAAGCGTTCTATTGAGCTCTTCTTTCATCTCAATAGCAATCTGATCGGCTCTTTTGGCTAAAATGTTAATGGCAGCATACGTGCTTCCCGCTTTTTGTTCGAATATTTCCAGATCTCGGGTTTGGGTGTTGCTAGCTGCTGTAACTTTTTTAAAATCCATAATTATTAAGTTTATTGTTCTCGTTTGATGGCTTTGATACAATTCGTGTAAATCTTCTCGGCTTCTTTGGCATACTTGCTATTCGGATATTCATCAATAAAAGCATAATACTCATTGATAGTGTCTTGAAACCGTTCCATTTTTATTTCATCGATGCTGTTTTTGGCAAGCAAATAGCTCGATCGAAGGATCAAATAAAGAACTTCTTCTCGAAGATCTGATTCGGGATAATCTTTCAGTGTATTTTTAAACGATATGACGGCTGCTTTATAATTCCCTAATTGGTAGTATAATCGTGAGTCGTAGAAGGATTTCTTTTCAAGTCGTCTCTGGAGATTTTTTTTCATCCCAAGGGCTTCCTCCAATTTGTCGGAAGTTGGATAGCGATTTACAAAATAGTCTAGGGCTTCAATAGCTTTTATAGTATTGCTTTGGTCTAGATTATAGCGTGGGGATTCCTCAAATAAACATTTGGCAACCATGAAATCGGCTTCCTCGGCTAAACTATCGTTGGGCCATGTACGAGAAAATGTTTTAAAATAATGAACCGCAACCAAAAGTTCTCCTAAATTGTATTGACAATAGGCATACATATACATCATCCCTTTGGCCATTTCTGTGCCTCTAAAAATAGGCAGTAGATCGCTGAGTAGTGCTTCAGCTCTGAACCAGTCTTCTTTTTCGTAATATTTTTTTGCCATTTCATATTTCCAGGTATAATCTTTTGATTTCAGTGCTTTCTGGAAATCGGAACAGCTGATAAAAATTATTGTAGAGACGGCAACGAGAATGGCGAAAAGTTTTTTCATTGGTGTTAGAATGCGCTTTGCGGATGATTTTGTTTTGACCTGCAAAGATAACGAAACTTTCAATATGTTAGTATTCTATCCCGATTTAATTCTCCTTTTTGTCTCACCACTTGGGTTTATATTCCTGAGCAGGATGGTCTGACGTTAATCAAAAGAAACGTATGGTTTGAGTTTTTGGGCGGTTGTTTGTCCAATTACTTTGTTTTTTTTCAATTCATCGAACGATTTTATGGTTTTTGCAAAATTGCGGTAGCGTAGGATCGTTTCCACTTCTGTCTTGGTTAAATAGGGATGTCGGATGAGTTGCGAAAATTCTGCTCGGTTTATGGCAATCCGATTGATTTGAAGGGTATCAATCCAACACACACCTTTTAGTTTTTCGATGGTTGTATCCGGTAAGTTATCGATTTCGGTGAGTTGCCGAAACGAATAATATCCTCCGAGACGTTTTCTGTAGTATAAGATTTTCCCGATGGATTCTTTGTCAATCCCCGACACTTTTTTCAGTTCGTCGAATGAAGCCGTGTTTAACTCCACCTGAATTAAGTGAATTTCTTCTTTTTCTATTTGGGTGATTACTATCTTGGGTTTCATTTGTGCGAAAGCAGCAGAGTCGATATTGTACAGTTTCATCAAGTCTTCGGGAGTTTTAAATCTTCCACCTTTTGCCACATATTTGCCGATGGTTTTTGCAATATTTTCAGGTACTCCGATGGCTATCATCTTTTCGTAGGGGGTAATATTGGGGTCGAAGGTTTCGCTTATCTGAATCTTTACCGGCTTCGTCGATGATTTTCCATCCATAGTTTTTTCAGGAAATTGACAATAGGGGACAAGCAAGGTCAGAAGCGAATCGTCCATTCCATATAATTTTTTGAGATCAGCTTCCGACTTGAATATTTTGCCCTGCTCTTTTAGTTTTGTTATAGAAATCGCAACTCTCTTAGGAACTCCTTTAGCTAAAAGCGTGTCGTAGCTGTCGTTGTTAGGGTCGAAGGGTTTTAGTTCAATGGCATGCGAGTCATCCTTTCGACTTGGGGGATTTTCGGTTTTGATGTTCAATGTGTCAATCTGTGGAATTTTGATTATGTTGACAAGAAAAAAATTGTTGTAGAACAAGTCATAAGCCAATATGGTCATGGTAATAAACCAAATGGCTATCAACGCTCTTTTTTGGCCACGAGTGTATGAATTGATCTCTTTGAACCACGACATAATTTTGTCGTTAGTTTATTTAAAAAAACCGATAGAACTCAGGAAAATCATAAAAATTGCAATCGGTGCTAAATAGCGAATTATCAGGCGATAGGTTTTATAAAAAATATTCGTTTCAGGATTTTCTACTCTTAATTGATTTTCAATAATTTTCGGATCCATAATCCACCCGACAATTATCACGATCAGAAGTCCTCCTAACGGCAACATAATATTGGATGTAAGATTATCGAGAAAATCAAAAAATATTGCGTTGCCGGATGACAGACCCTCGATTGGGACAAACGAAAGAGTCACAAAAACGCCAACTGCCAACGAAAGCAAGCCTCCCCAAAGGGTTGAAGCCTTTCTGGTAATGTTCAATTCTTCGCAGCTGTAAGCAGTAATTACTTCTAGAAGTGAAATGGAACTTGTCAGTGCGGCAATGACCAGTAAGAAGAAAAATAATACGGCGAAAATTTGACCTCCGGGCAAGGCGTTGAAAACTTGGGGTAAAACACCAAATACCAGTCCCGTTCCTTCTGCCGGATTAAGTCCCATAGCAAACACAGCCGGAAAAATGGCTATTCCGGCTAATAAGGCTACAATTGTGTCTAATACTGAAACCTGAATGGCAGTTTTTGTGAGATTTTCCTTATCTGAAAAATAACTCGAATAGGTTATCATGGTGCCCATTCCCAAACTGAGCGAGAAAAAGACTTGTCCCAAGGCATTGAGGATTACTTGGGTATTTATCGCTGTAAAATTAGGAACGAACAGAAATTTTAATCCTTGTATTGAGTTTGGAAGAGTTACGGAACGGACACACAAAATTAAAAGGAACAAAAACAATAATGGCATTAGAAATTTTGTATAGCGTTCAATCCCCTTTTCAACACCTAAAAGCACTATGCCTACGGTGATGATCATAAATACGGCTTGCCAAAAGAGTGGGGCATATCCACCGGCAATAAATTGTTTAAAAACTAAATTAATTTCTTCGGGTGATAATCCGGCAAAGACATTTTTTACCGAAAGATAAACGTAGTGCATAGTCCAGCCGGCAACCGTACTGTAAAAAGCAAGGATCAGAAAGGCAGCAATGACCCCCATGATTCCGACAATCCCACCGGTGGCCGAGCGTGAGGCTTCTTTTAATGCTCCAACCGGGTTTTTATGACTGCTGCGTCCAACAATGAATTCTGCCATCATGATGGGAATCCCAATGGCAATTAGGATAACCAAATAAATCAAAAGAAATGCACCGCCTCCGTTTTGCCCGGCTTCGTAGGGAAATTTCCAGATATTTCCAAGGCCTATTGCAGAACCTGCGGCTGCCGCAATGATTCCAAATGTGGTGGCAAATGATCCACGTGTTGTTTTGTTGACTTTTCCTTTCATAATTCAGAAATTAAAATGGGTATCCAATACCAAAATGATATTGTAAATCGTTTCTAGTGTATTTGCGTGTGAATGGTATCCATCCTTGATTGTCGTTGTTTGAAGGGTCTCGAACCTTAAAGGCTGCATCTACTCTGACTACAATGAAATCGAGGTCAATGCGCAATCCAAATCCGCTACCAACAGCAAATTGTCGATAAAAACTGTCGAAATTGAATTTAGCTTCGGTTCTTTGTTCTCCCTTGTTGATCGACCAAATATTTCCTGCATCGACAAACCATGCTCCTTCGATCAACCAGAACAATGGAAATCGGTATTCGAGATTGCCTACGATTTTTAGGTTTGCCGTTTGATTAGGATAGAAGGTTGTGTCGGAGAAAGTTCCGGGTCCTAGACGACCAATTTGCCATGCCCTTACATCCGATGAGCCTCCGGCTGAATATTGTTTTACAAACGGCATACTGCTAATGTTTCCATAGGGTTTCCCTATCCCGGTAAAAAAACGGTAAACTAATCGCTTTTTCTGTGAAAAAACTTGGTAAAATCTAACATCGAAATCAATTTTGATGTATTGAGCAATTTTTGTTTGAGGGTCAATTACATAGCTTCCTTCGTGGGTTTTTATTCCCAAAAGCTTCATGCTACTTGTGGTCAGATTTCCCGCCGATTCAAGAGTGGTTCGAATGTAGTGGTAGCTCCGATTCTTACGCAAAAGTTGATTGCTATAAACTAGCGAGTACCACGATGAGGCAATAAAATAATTATCAAAGTCTTTTATTCTAGCCGCATTGGCTTGAAGGTAGTTGGGATCCATGGTTGGGAAACGAACCGAATTGAGTTCTATGGGTATAATCGTGTGGCGTATGGTTTGACTCCCTTGCCAAAAGTAGCCAAAGTTGCCGTTCATGATGGTTCTCGTATAATTTGGATGATTTTGAAAATTATAACCTATGTTGGTTGATGTTTTGGGGTGATATTTTTTATAAAAATAGTCTTTTGAAAAGGGAAGGAAAAATTTAGGGAAATCAATACCCACTTCAGCACCGTACTCGTATGAGTTAAATTTCCATTGATTTATTTCTGCGTCGCTTACGCTTTCATTAACAATTTGAGCTGCTGCTTTTATTTTTGTATTAAACGTCTCTGCTCCATGAAATATATTTCGGTGCTGATAACTTAAATTTGAACCTAATTCGTAGGTTTTCCCGGAGTTTGAAGCTTCCAGCTCAATGGTATAGGATTGCACAATATATGGGGTTAGTTGAATCTGACAATCAATAGCATAAGCGGTGTCGGCCAACGGCTCCACAACTTGAAAACGTATATTGCTAAGTTTGAAAAATCCGATAGAATTTAAAAATCGGTTGGTCTCTTCCACCTTCCTTATATCGTATCGATCACCATGAGCAATCGAAAATGTTTTTAAGATTAAGTCAGGATCTATTTTTATTTTGCCTTGATGAAGAAAATAGAAATTTTTATAGGTTATCGTATCGAACGAATTCATATAGTTTTCCCCCTCGACAATTGCTCTCTTGGGATCAAAATTTGGAAAAATGTAGATATTACGAATATAACAAGGTTTAATGGCTTGCTCATTGGGAATTAGTTCTCCACTGGGACGCAATGTGAAACCGATGTTGGCAGTAATTTCCACCTGAAAAGGAGTTTCAGTTGTGTCGGCAGTATAATTGATCGCATTGGTGGAGAAATTGTAAAAACCATGCTCTCTCAGTGTTCTTGTAATTCGTTGCCGCTCTTTGTCGAACATTTCAATGTCGAATAATTCATTTTTTTTGATTAGCGACGAGCTTGTATCGGGGAGAATTATATCGGCTATAGCCTGCGATGCAATATTATATTGAATTCTCCGGATAGTGTAAGGTTGATTCAATCTGACGACATAGTAAACCGTGGCCATTCGGTCTTTAACCACTAAACTATCAAATACTTCTGCATTGTAGTATCCTTTGTTTTCAAGATGGTTCTTAATCTGTGAAATAGACTTTTGTGTAAGAAATCGGTCGTAAATCACCGGAGGTTCGCCTACGATTTTTCCAAGCCAGTTTAATGGACCTTTATCGTTTTCGTTGCAAAATGTGCTGTAAAAATATAGATGAAAAGGGAAGAGTTGAAACACTCTTTTATTAGGTTTTTGTTGAATATAGATTGAAAGTTCATCGGTTTTTATCGATCGGGAATCAATTCTTACTGCGTTTTTGTGTAGAAGGTATTGATTTTCAGGAACAAATCGCGTGGGGCTGCAGGAGTACATTAGCATCCCCACAAAAAATAAAAAAGCAAGTTTTGGTTTCGACCAATTGCTCACGTCGGAATTTGTATATTTGTTCGCGTAAAAATAGTGATTTTATTATTTATTACTACATTCATAAAAAAACTGACCGTTAATGCTCAGCAGTACCAAGATAAAACTGATCCGTTCGTTAGATAAAAAGAAAAAGCGCATCGAAACGAATTTGTTTGTGGTGGAAGGTGAGAAGATGGTTCTGGAACTTTTTAATTCTAGCTTCAAGGTTCGGGAACTTTACCATACTCCCGATTTCATTCCCCCCGCTACTCAAGCCCCTTGTTACACTATTTCACAATCGGAACTGGAGCGAATCAGTTTTTTAACTACCCCTAATAAAGTACTTGCCATTGTTGAAATTCCTAAAAGTGTTGAATTTGATTATTCAAACCTTGGTCTATCCAACGAGCAGCTTTTTCTTGGACTTGACTCAATCAGCGATCCGGGCAATTTCGGCACTATTTTACGAATTGCAAACTGGTATGGGGTGGAATATCTCTTTTGTTCGCCTCAGTGCGTTGATTGTTATTCCCCTAAAGTGGTACAGGCTTCCATGGGAGCAATATTTCGTACAAAAATCATTTATTCCCCTCTGGAGGAGGTGATTATGAATTTACGTCAAAACGGAAAGGTTTCCATTGTATCTTCGGAATTGAGCGGAAAATCTTTATATACATTTTATCACAATTCACCGCTGTTCTTAATTTTGGGGAACGAAGCCCATGGCGTTAGCCAATCGGTTTCCGCTCTTTGCGATCATCGTATTAAAATTCCCTCGTATCCTCCCCACAACACTACTATGGAGTCGCTTAATGTGGCGATTGCCGCCGCTGTTTTTTGTTCCGAATTCCGCCGTAGGTTATCGATAGAACCTTAAATCGATCTCCTGCAATTGTCGATGTAATCTTTCCATGCTTGTCGTATCCGGAGCGATATTCATCGAGCTAAGTAATTTACCTGCTTCAATTTCCACCGGGCTTTTCCGATAGGTGTGTTGATGGCTGTAGTTTAGAAATTTAACAACCTGAAACGCATCAAACTTTTTGTAGATACGCTTCACAAAAGTGTTTTCCAAATTGCAGTTCCTTCGACATTCTTCAATTTTTTCTATAAAGTGAGTTTCAGTCCAAAAATCGCGCAAGGATTTTGGAGCTTGCTCTATAATTTTTGTTGTCGGGATGGTTGCATCAAACATATTTCGGATGTTTTCGATAAAATATCGTACCTCCGAAAAACTTTCCCGACAATAGGTTTCATACTGAAGGTCATTTTTAATAATTTCTTTCAATGCCGGGCCGGTGCCAAAAATAATCCTATCCGATAGACGGGCTTCAGGAAAAACCATTGCCTTGGTTGCCACTCGAGTTCCTCCCAAAGGAAATATTTTGTTCAGGAAATAGAAATCTTCGCCGGCATTTTTCGAATTCATGCCGCCTTGCTCGACGTACACCGAAGCTCTGACTCCAAACGCAGAACCAAGAGTGTGATAAGGCCATGGCCACCCTATATGTTGCAGTGCCAGACGATAATAAAATAAATGCAATTCATAGAGTATTATGGCTTTGCGTTGTTCCATCGGAAGTACAGCCTTGGGATGTTCAAACGGGAAAACGATTTGTCTTACCGTAGATTTTTCAAACAATCGTTCAGCTTCGGTCAGATAGTTTGAGCTTACCATCGTGTCGGCATCGAGAGAGAGAATAAATGCCTCCGGGTGTTCTGTTTTGTTGAAAATCTGTATGGCATAGTCCATACCTGTTTTTCGTGCATAGCCGGCTCCGGTTTTTTTCTTCTCCACTGCTCCCAACCAAAGGGGAATAACCTGTAAAAAACTACTTTTATTATTGGCGGCATACGATTCAAGCTTAGCAAACAACAGTCGGTGCTCGTGTTCCTCTTCCACTGCTTTTGAGGCAGGAAAATTCACCACCACAATCACGGCATAGTGTCCTTTGGGCTGTAAACATTGGCATAACGAGTCTAATGTCACAAAAACCTCGGGTTCCGAATAGCATGGAATGACAATAACCCCCGATAGGTCTTTATCGAGGGTTATCGAAGGAAATAGTCTTGGTTGTTTCGACAAATAGACATCGGCAAACGACATGCGTACGATTCTATTTCTTTTGTTCCTTGTATTGAAGATTTAAACCTTCAACAATCTCAGAAGTAATGTTATAAGCAGGGTTTCCGTAGAGTATAGTTCCATTACCCGTGTTGGTAAGAATTAAATCATAGCCGGCAGTGCGGTTATAGGTTTGGATATAGTTTAAAATGGTGTTATAAAGCTGTTCGTTTAGCTTTTGCTGTTCGGCTAATAGGTCATTCGTGAGCTTTGACTCCAACTTGTCAAGGTCTTCTTTTTTTCGCAATAATGATTCCTGCTGTGCTTTCATGCTTGTTTGCGACAAGAATCCTCCGCGCTGAACCTTATCCTGAAATTCCATATACTCTTTTTCGAGCGCTTTGGCTTTTTGAGCGTATTCAGCTTCGCTTTTTTGTCGTTTCTCCCCAAACGAAGAGTTGAATTCAATGGCTTGTTCATATTGCAACAGCACCGAATCGATGTTAACGTAGGCAATTCGGGGAATTTGACCGGTGCTATCCGTTAACGCTGCTTTTTTCGTAAGGGTATCTTTTTTTTCTTGTAGCCCGTATCGGTCAATGAATAACCATAGAACCAAAACTAACAAAACTATCGGAAGAATATTTCTGATTTTTTCCATGAAACAACTGTTTTACTGTTTTCTTTTTGCAAAGAAAAGAAAAATTACTAAAGAAAACAAACCCGAAACTATCCCAATAGGAATTCCCACTGATGAGGGAAAGCCCATCCCTCCCGATTTTAGAGGGGCAACCATCAGATAGCTAATGCAAACAATAGTTAAAAAAGTTGCCGGAACCGACATCAACCAATGTCTTTTATTGTTCTTTGCTAAATATACGGCAATGGTCCATAAAACAACAACTGCCAACAATTGATTGGATATTCCTACGTAACGCCAAACGGTTTGAAATTCATCTTTAAATTCAAAGGTCAGGACCATAGCCACCATAAAAAGGGGTATGGAGAGAAGCACCCGGCTGAACAGTTTTTTTTGCGGCACCCCGATAGCATCGGCAATAATCAACCTTGCTGAACGGAAAGCTGTATCGCCGGTGGTTATCGGACAGGCTACCACACCGATTATGGCCAGCGTTGCGCCAAACGTTCCCAACCATTGATGGCTGATGTAATTAACCACCCACGAAGGGTCGGCTATGGTGCGATTAGTTTCGGAAATAGGAGAGGTCAGTACCCGATTTAACGATTCCACTCCTCCGAAAAAATTCATTGCCACCGTTGCCCAGATTAAGGCTACAATTCCTTCGGCTATCATTGCTCCGTAAAACGCCGGCCGACCATACTTTTCGTTAGTTAAACAACGTGCCATCATCGGCGATTGGGTTGCGTGAAATCCCGAAATTGCTCCACACGAAATAACAATGAACATCATCGGAAACAGAAGGTTTTCTTCTGAATCGTGATGAAAGTTTTTAAAACTGCCAAGACTCAATTCTTGCAAATGAAGGGTTCCATCCATCGAATGATAAATCATCGCTCCTAAAATCCCTAAAGCCATGATTAGAAGTGTTCCTCCAAAGAATGGATATAGCTTTCCGATGATTTTATTGATGGGAAGCAACGTGGCTAGAAGATAATATGAAAAAATGATATAAATCCACCACAGAATGTTTCCGCCGGTTAACCCGTTTAATAGTTTTGCCGGCCCACTCACAAACGCCACACCAACAAATATCAGCAATACGATGGTGAAAATTGCCAGCAATGGACGTGCGTATTTCCCAAGATATTTCCCAACTAACTCCGGAAGACTTAATCCGTTTTCCCTAAGACTTAGCATGCCTGAAAAATAATCGTGCGTTGCTCCCATGAAGATGCAACCAAACACAATCCAAAGGTAGGCCATCGGACCGTACATTGCCCCAAGAACGGCACCAAAGATAGGCCCCAATCCGGCGATGTTCAGAAACTGTATCATGAAAACTTTCCACAGTGGCATGGGTACAAAATCCACCCCGTCGTTGATTTTTACTGCCGGAGTTTGACGATTGGCATCCACCTCAAAATGACGCTCTATAAATTTCCCGTATAGGAAATAGCCTAAAATAAGCATCAATACACTGATTAGAAACGTAATCATAACCCATTTTTTTGCAAAGGTAAATATTTGTTGTCTTGATTTTAATTTCAACCTCGTTTTTTCAATGTCCAAAACCTAAGTAACTCACCTTTTTCTTAGCGCCCGAAACTCCGGAACTAATCATCGTTTGTAGGCTCTTTTTGGGTTTAATTCATTTCATTTTCATAAAAAACGGTTTAATCGTTGCATAAATGTTAATTTTGTGCGATGCAGCTTTGTTTTATGAAACCCCATCGTAAGCGCTTCCGGAAAATTTATGTTGAAATTACCAATCGCTGTAATTTGCAATGCTCTTTTTGTTCTCTATCGCAACGACAGCCCAAAAATATGTCGCTTGCTGAGTTTGAAACTATTGCCGTTCAAATTGCCCCTCTAACCAACGTAATTTATTTGCACGTGAAGGGAGAACCCCTACTGCATCCTCAACTTCCTGCGATTTTAGACCTTTGCCTGAAATACCATCTGGAAGTGGTGATGGTAACCAATGGAACCCTGCTCCACGCGGTTGAAGATGTTTTGATTTCTCATCCATCGTTACGACAAATCAATTTCTCGCTTCATTGTTATCACGAGCTTCCTTCAATCGTGCTCCGGCAGCAATATCTCAACTCTGTTTTCGCTTTTGTGCAGCGCTCTTTACACGAATCTACCGTAACCATTTCTCTGCGGCTTTGGAACTTTTTACCCGACGATACCGCTTCTACGATTCAACTAAATAACGAAATCATACAGGCCATCAACCGGCAGTTTACCCCACCCGACGATTGGCAGCACCAAATCGCATCACGCAACGGTATTCGTTTGTCCGATCGGCTATGGATCAACTCCGATTATCGTTTCGATTGGCCTCAACTATCGGGAACAGCGATTTCCACCAACGGAACCTGTGACGGATTACGCAATCAGATAGCCGTACTTTCTAATGGAACTATTGTGCCCTGTTGTCTCGATACCGATGGAATTCTTGCTTTGGGAAATATCTTCGAACACCCCCTTGAATCGATTTTGAACAATTCGCGCACTCAAGCTATTTTACAAGGTTTCCGCCATGCAAAACGCATAGAGCCCCTGTGTCAGCGTTGCACCTTTTTTTCTATTAAGCAGAAATCACCTATTTAGATCATACCCCATAAGCGATGTTTCCGGATTCAATCCTAAAAGTTTATTATGATTGGATCGAACCGTTTATTTCGATATTCCCAACCCATTGGCTTTGCGATATCAACGAGCTGTCTTTTCCCTGCACGGGAATATTGCTCAGGGCAAAAATAAAAACACTATATGTGTCAGAATTTTCCGAGCAGGGAACATTAACGGAAACCTTTTTCTGAGAACGGGTTGCAGCTCCTAAAGAGTAATAGGCGTAGTGATTTTTTCGGTTGATAGCCACGGCTGCAATCAGGTCGTTTCTAATCGATGTTGAATCGGTTTCATCAAAATCCCATTCGATTACCACTCCGCAGGTTGCTGGTTCAATTCGCAGGTTTTCCAATCCCATTCGGGTACCCTCACTGAGTTGCAGCCATGTTTCAAGGTTTTCACGATTTTCGCTTTGTCGGAACGCATTTAAGTTTACCGACATTGCCTCCTGAAAAGCTGTCCGTACATGTGCCGTTTGACTAAAGCCAATCTTTACTATGGGTTTAACCTGCTGCATCAGCTTCATAACGTGGGCAAAGGCCTGTTGTGCTGCCTGAGCTTTTTCGCTTGTTTTTTTTGTTCGCTTTCGCGGCATACTCCGTGCAATGGTCTTTCCATTCATGCTGTAAAGCACAATCGGTCCGAGTTTACCGGTTAAGTCCACAAGTGATTTTTGGTTGTGTTGTGCCATCGTATTTCAATTTAGATTCTTTTGTTCAGATTTTAACCAACGTTCATTCTTAAAGCAAATTTAAACAAATTTTCTACGTATTATATACGTAATTCAATATTTAAAGTTTGGTTAAAATACGTATAAAGTTCGTATAAAGTTCGTATAAAGTTCGGTTAAAGTATGTTTAAAATTGAAAGATGATTCGATCATGATTGAATTCAGGTGTAAAAAGTTTTCGAAAGAGATTCTGCCTATACAAAGAGATGGTAGCAATGTGTCGGATGGATTACCGACAGACGGTTAGGCCGACAGATTGTTCCGGAAGGTATTTAGGATGAAGGTGTTTATTTTTATTTTGCTTGGCGATAACCCTCGAAGAAAAGGCGATGGTCAGAAAGGGAAGGGTGGGGTAGCAATAGGACACCTATCATAAAAAAGGCAGCCCGATGAGGCTGCCCTTTTTGTTAGGAGGACAAGTGAAATTAATGGAATAAATAGCGAATTCCTATTTGTGCACTCCAGGTTTGACTTATATCTACGATATTTTTGTAAGACTGGGTAGGATACTCGGTGCTACCCGGAATACGGTTTAAAGTAAATCTCGGATTTCCTTGGTTATCAATTCCTGCGAAATTCAAAAGATTTCGCTGGGTGTAGGTTTGGGTAATGCCCCAATTTTTGTTGATCAAATTTCCGAGGTTAATAATGTCGAGATGGATGCGCAGGCGATGGTCGCCTTTTTTGGTGATATCCACATCCTGAGCGATTTGCAAATCGAACCGATGTACCCAGGGAAGGAGCGCACCGTTACGTTCGGCCATTTTCCCGCGGTTTTTGCTAAGGTATTTATCCTGGGATATATAGCGGTCAAGAATTTCCCATTGTTGCTCGCGGGTAAGCATATCGCCTGTGGTTTGGTTCACAAGGTAGGATTCTTCAATGGTGCGGGGAATATACATTAATCGGTCGGCACCGTCGTTGAAGGTACCTGAATAGGTGTAGCTAAAGCGTCCGGCGTTCGATCCGTCGTAGAAGAGCGAAATCACCAGTGTGTTTTTCTCGCTCAAAACTTTGGTGTCGAAGGTTGCTTGTGCCACTACTCGATGGGGCTTGTCGAAACGAGCGTATCCTATTTCCGGTTTGTTGCGGTCCCAAACTACCACATCGGTCCAGAGTGAAGTGGCTTGAGATCCTGCAATTAAACCATAATCTTTGGCAACACTACGCGTGTATCCTACACTAACGCTTGAGCCATGCTCCCATTTTTTGGACAATTGAATGGTTCCCGATACGTAGTATCCTTTGTTGGTGTTGGTCAATAAGATGACTCCTCCGGAAAAACGACTATCGTAATTGAATGCGCTGCTATTGGTCCAATAGGGGAGCATAGTGCCGTTAGGCATTACGATGGTGTCGGTGGGAGGATTGGTATTTACGTTGATGGCTAATGGGCTGTTAAAGTCTTTTGAAAAGATTCCTTCAACGGTTGCCACAATTCCGTAAGGAAGTTCATAATCGGCAGCAAGGTTGGTGCGCCATACCTGAGGTAGTTTGAAGTTTTTATCGGTTAAGGCCAGAGTGCTGGAAATCATGGCGGTTAAATTTTCGGGATCGGGTTGATAGTAGGTCACGTCGGGTTGAAATCCGTTCCATGCCGGGCGACCAGAAGTTCCCCATTGGTTGGGCAAAATCTGAAATCCTCCGCGGGTAACACCGTTATTGTTTACTTGGTTTGAAATCCATACAAACGGAATTCTACCGCTGAACACTCCCGTTCCTCCACGCACTTGCAACGTGCGATCGCCTAAAACATCGTAGTTGAATCCTACGCGTGGCGACCATAGGGGTTTCACTCCTGGGAGAAGGCTTACATCGGGCTTAATCTTTTCGTCGTTCAATGGATTGGTGAATACAAGGGGTTCGCCGTTGTGCGTCAAGGTGTCAAGAGCGGGGTTTCGTGGTAAATCGATCGGGTAGAACGGAAGATCTACTCTTAAACCGGCTGTAATCGACAGACGATCGTTTACTTTGTATTTATCTTGTGCATAAATGGCAAATTGTCCAAACTTGGTTTCATCCACGGGTATATCTCCTTTTCCTTTGAACGAATATCCTTGGAGGAACAAATTTGGCCGTACGTTTACATCGCCCTCGATTACCGATCGATAAAACCTTTCGTAGGAATTATAGCGATAAAATCCGTGTAACACAGGGTTGTAGGCGTTTTCGAATGTCATGTATTCAAAGCTGAACCCTGCGGTTATGGCATGCCGATCGATAAAATAGTTGAAATTATCGGTGATGCTGTAGATACGGTTCTCTAATAAATTTCCTACGGAGAAAAGCTCGTTTCCAAGAGTCATATAATAATAAGGTACTCCATTGATGGAGTCAAGTACTTCGATAAACGGAAAATCCTGACCTCCTGGAATTTTACGTTTGGGATCGGTAATAAAGTTGACACCGATGCGTAGCTTGTTCGACATTTGGGTGTTGAGTAGCGAGTTCAATTCTCCGACCAGCGAGGTGACGTTTTTGGCAACCATGTAATGGCTGTTTCGGAAATTCATAGCTTCAATACCATAACGGTTGGTGTTGTTATACCTTTGCGATGATGAATGGTAGCGCAAACTGTTTCCGTTAATGGTAGCATCGTTTTCGGCAATGTATTGATTGAAACGAATCATAGCTTTGTGCTGAGCACTGATATTGAAGTCGAGGCGAAGGTTAAGCCGGTTGGCGAAGTCGGCAAATTTATATCCTTCATAATCACCGGTTTCGTATCCATATAGTTCCATCATGGCAGTCCTTACGCTGTCGAGGCGCTCGGCCGGAACGCGTGAGACGTTAATACCATCGGGCGGCAGATTCGGACGGGATGCCACTTTTGAAAGTCCCGGTACGCTGTTCTCTTCTTTTTCAAAGTTGGCAAAAAATGAAATGCGATCTTTCAATATGGGGCCACCAAGACGCGCTCCGTAAATCTTTTTAAACGATTCGGAGACATTGATGGTTTGGTCGGCAATTTTGTTTCCGTAGAAACGTTCGTTGCGATAATATACATAGGCCGATCCTTCAAAAATATTACCACCCGAACGGGTTATGGCGTTTACGCTCGCACCGGTGAAGTTCCCTTCTCTGACGTCGTAAGGAGCAAGGTTTACCTGAACTTCTTCAACCGCATCGAGGCTTATGGGGTCGGAGCCGGCAAATTGGGCAGTACCGAGACCGAAGTTGTTGTTGTAGGTAATACCATCGATAGCGTAATTGTTGAATCGATTATCGCGCCCGGCAAAGCTAACGCCGTTGCTTTGAGGGGCAAGTTTGGTCAGGTCGTTGATGCTGCGTGCAATGGACGGCATGCGCTCTATGGTTTGACGGCTTAGGTTGGTAGCCGCACCTGTGCGATCGGCATCCAAGACATAGTCCTTGCGTGCGGTTATAGTAACATCGGCCAGGGTTGTCCCCGATTCAACAAGGATAAACACTAAATCGCGGGTTTCTCCTAACCTGAGATTGATGTTGGATAGCTGCTCGGTGTCGTATCCCACATACGATACGGTAATCGTGTACGGGCCGCCGGTTCGAACGTTCGGTAAATTAAAACGCCCATCGGAGCGGGTTACCGTTCCATAGGTTGTCCCTGATGGTTGGTGTAAGGCAACCACATTCGCGTTGGCAAGCGGCTCTAAGGTCATGGTCAATACCGTTCCCTCAATTCCCGATGTGGTTATACCTTGGCTGTAAAGACGATTTGACAAAACCGGCAGAAACAGCCCAAGAACTAACAACTTAATAAAGTTTTTTTTCATACGATAATGATTTATAGGTTATTATGGCTTGACTGAATCTGATATTTTTTCATGAAACTAATATTTTTTTCAAACAAAAACAATTTTGTAATAAACATTTTTAGGAATCATGTGTTGAACGCAGTTTGATGCAACCTTGTCATAGTTTAAAATTTTTTAATAAAGGGTGGAAAACATAGAATTACAAGGAGTCGCAGGTTTTAACAAATCGTTAACGCTTTTAAAATTTTTAGGTAAGTAACTCATATTCTGTTTGTGAACAAATTTTGTTTAAAATTATGAATAAAAAACGTTTTTTATTTTTAATTTTTTTTTAAATTTGTGTGAATTTGGGAAATTGTAATGATAATCCACAAATCCTAGTATTAACCTTAAATTAAAACACATGAGAAGAAATCTTTTCTTGACGTTCTTGCTCCTGTTGACCGTCACATGGTCGATGGGGCAGAAAGATCCGGCAAAAGAAAAAGAAGCTGCTTTGCAAGAAGCGTTTCAACCTGTCGATCTTTCAAAATTTGTAACTACCCCTGTTGTTCAGAACAAAGGCTCTAAGGCTGTTTTGAACGAAGGTTTTGAGGGCACCACTTTCCCTCCCGACGGTTGGAAAGTAATTAACGGCGGCGATGATAATACTTGGACACGCTACACATCAACTCCGATTACAGGAACTGCTTCAGCATCTATATTCTATTCCTCAACAGCTCACGATGACTGGTTGATCACTCCACCGCTGCAGGTGGCTTCCGGAGACGCCATCACCTTTAAGGCCAAAAATCATAATGCAGGCTATCTGGAAGAATTCCATGTGAAGCTTTCCACTACCGGAAACAATGCAGCAGATTTTACCGTAACCCTTGCTTCAAACGTTGCACCTCCAGACACTGTAACCACCTATACCTATGATTTGTCGGCCTATGCCGGGCAGGTGGTGTATGTTGCATTACAGGCAATCTCAACTGATATGTGGAGGTTGTATGTTGACGATTTCAGTGGTCCTACCATTTATATACCTCCCACTGATTTAATGGTGACGGGATTGAATAAAGACTATCGTTTGATTCCCATCGGTCAGTTGAATCCGGCTCTTGAGTTATCAACCCGGGTTAAAAACAATGGCCAAGATTTGAACGATGCTGTGAACGCAACGGTTGAAGTGCTCGATGCTGCCAATACCGTGCTTTTCACCTCAACTGATGCCGTGAGCGTACCTTTGGCATACAATACTCAAACAACGGTTACAGCAGCCACTCCTTTCAACGCTACCGCTTTAACCGTGGGTTCTTACAGTTATAAACATCAGGTTACCTACGCCACCGACTACAACCCGACCGATAATACCGATGTTTTTAATTTTCAGGTTACCGATTATCTCTACGCTAAAGATGCCGGTGTGGTTGCCGGTGGGGTTGGAAGCAGCAGTGCTACTATTACTTTAGGTAATAAATTTCAAATCTTCACCGATGCTATCCTTTCGGGAGTGCAAATTCAATGGCCAGCAGCTTTGGCTGCCGGGTCGCTTAATTTCCAGGTGGCTCTCTATGCCGTTGATGGTTCCAATGCAGTTACTTCAACTGTCTTTACCTCCGGAAACCTGACCCGTACGCAGGAAATGCAGGGGACTACGGTTACCTTCCCGGTGACTCCTGTGGCTATCGCTCCCGGAACCTATATCTTAGCCGTAAAACAGTTAACTACCACTAATATTGCCATAGGCTTCGATGGCGCTACGGCCTATGGGTCATTTTTCATCGCCAATAATGCCGCTAATCCCACATCGTTTACGGCTAATACATTGTATGGGAATCTTACCCTTCGCATGGATTTAACTCCTAAGAGAATCGTAACCTTTAATGTTACCGATGGAACCGACCCCATCAACAATGCTTCCATTACGGTTAAATCAGGCGCAGTGACCGTTGCCACCGGCATCACCAATGCGTCCGGAGCTGCGCAAGTGTATGTGGTTGACGGAAACTATACCTATACCGTTACTGCCACCGGCTACACCACTATTAGCGATCAGGCATTCACCGTTGCCGGCAATGGTACGGTGAACGTGACCATGACCATTGCACCACCGGCACCCGGAGTGGAGCCCTACACTTGGAATTATGGTTCGTTGCATATCGAAACACAAAGTGCTAAAGTTTTCAACGTCAAGAACGTAGGTACGGGTGTTCTTCAGGTGGCTCCTGCCGATATAACCCTTGGTGGAGACAATGCTGATCAATTTATTCTTACCACGCTTGCTGATACCGCAAACCTTGCTATGGGACAACAAGCCCCGTTCACGGTAACGTTTGCTCCCACCTCAGTGGGTGAAAAGAATGCCGTGATCATAGTACAGGGTCAGACGTTGGCTACCATTACCGGTACGGCTTTCGATGCAACCATCAACACCTTCCCCTATACCCAATCCTTCGATGATGTTACCTTCCCACCTCTGGGCTGGGTTAACCAAAAGGTTGCCGGAACGGGTATCCCGGGAGTGTGGGATCGTCAAACCGCCGGAACAAACCCAACCTGTAGCCCCATTGGCACGGCCATGATACGTTATAACTGTTTTAGTTTGTCTGGCGGTACTGCAGGTATCTTGGTAACACCAAGAATAGACTTCGACGATGCAACCGACTATGCGGTAGTATTTAAAATGTATCGCGATGGAATGTATGCAACCAATTTAGACAAGGTGGAAGTTTATGTCAACGACCAACCCAATATGACCAATGCAACTCTGCTTGGAACTGTACACAGAAGTACCACTCAAGCGCCTACTGTATCTTCCAATGGTTGGTACGATTACAG
>Ga0208198_1000773_pt1 | contig 32754 bp, 33 predicted proteins | sample AD_JPNTR2_MetaG_FD_184446 | JGI IMG/M metagenome (GOLD analysis project Ga0208198, IMG submission 184446) | Active sludge microbial communities of municipal wastewater-treating anaerobic digesters from Japan - AD_JPNTR2_MetaG (SPAdes) (version 2) | ecosystem: Engineered > Bioreactor > Anaerobic...
TCTCCTCACCTGGCGACTGATCGGCATCCCAAGGCCCCCTCCAATGTATGTCCTTTATTTACAAGGCTTTATACATCAAAAGAGGCCGGTTTTCAACAAATTGTTTGCATTATCTTCAGTTGTTACGGTATGTTGGGACGTTAGAGAGGGATTCAGATTGAATTAACAGGAAATATTTTTTTAGGGAGGCTGAAGATGAAAGGGAGGAAGGGTGGTTTCGCAGTAGTGGTCGGTATTCTTTTGGCGGTCTTGTTGGCTCTTCCCATGCCGGTGTTGGCTCAGGCAGGCGCCCCCGGGGCGGCATCGTCTGCGGCTGGTGCAGGCGGTGGTGCAGCTGGAGGTGCCGGTGCTGCCGGAGCCGGCGCCGCGGCCGGTGCCGGTGCTGCGGCGGGTGCTGGCGTCGCCGCCGGTGTCGGTGTGGGTACGATCGCAGCGGGGGTAGTTGCAGCGGCAGCGGTAATTGCGGCCGTGGCGTCTTCGACGTCGAAATCCGATACCACGACCTCGCACGCCACAACGACCCATAACCATTGATACCTTTGGATTTGTGGGAAAACCCCGGCACCCCAAAGGCCGGGGTTTTCCTTATGTGCGCCGGAGGCGGTCTCTCTCGCCGTTTCCGCTGCTGGCGGGAATTTTGGATGGACGGCCGGGATTTGGCCTGGAATGCTAAAGGTTTGTCCTGCGTCGGTCTCATCCCATAACGGAGAAAGTGCCGAGACGGAAAAAATCTTGACATAGGTGATCGCGGGGGTTATAAACGGTGCCCATGAGACAAATGATAGACAAAAATTTTTTAGGGGGGCAGCGATGAAAAAGGCAAAGCGCGGTTTTATGGGTGTGGTAGGTATAATCCTTGCGGTGTTAATGGCCGTTCCGTTGCCGGTATTTGCCCAGACGGCGGCGACAGGGTCGGGGTCAATAGGTTCCTTCTCCCTTGTTCAGGGTGATGTGAGCCTCACCCGGGCGGGCAAGGTCATCAAGCCGACCCCGAGGATGCCGGTCCAGCTGGGCGACGTGATCCAGACGGGCAAGGGGGCCAAGGCCCAGCTCACCTTTGACGACGAGAGTGTCGTCACCATCGATCAGAACACGAAGTTCGATCTGAAACAGTTCGCCGTCGAGGGCGGCAAGAGGCAGGCCCGCTTCGGCCTCGCCGTGGGCAGCATGGTGGCCAACGTCAAGAAGTACGTCGGCGGCGGCAATACCTTCGAGATCCAGGGTCCCATGGCCGTAGCGGGTGTCCGCGGGACCCTCTTCGCCGTGGTGGTCATGATCGCCGCCAACGGTGTCCCCACCATGAGCGTCTCCGTCATGTCCGGTCTCGTTTCCCTGGCCAGTGCCGCCGGTGCCGTGACCGTGGCGGCTGGTCAGATCGCGACGGTCGTCGGTTCGGCCCTGCCCAGTGTCTCCGCGGCGGCCGGCGTCGGGGCGGCGACGTCCGCGACGGGTGCCGGTGCCGGTACAGCCGGTACGGGCGCGGCGGCGGGTGCCGGCGCGGCGGCGGGAACGGGTGTCGCGGCCGGTGTCGGTGCCGGCACGATCGCCGCGGGCGTAGTGGCGGCGGCGGCCGTGGCGGCGGCGGTGGCGTCCTCCACGTCGAAGTCTGACACGACGACCTCTCACACTACGACGACCCATCACTAATAAGTTAGTGGTTTTGCAGCTAACCCCGGGCCTTTCGGCCCGGGGTTTTTTTATGGTCTTATAACCCCGGGAACGGCGGAGGGGGAACAAACCCTTGACCCCTTCGGCAGGACCGTGATAGGTTTCCCATCATCGCCGAGGGGGAACAGATCATGGAGATCGCCGTCAATAAAGTCCCGGACGGTGTCGTCATTGCCCTTGCGGGTCGCATGGACGCCGTGACGGCCCCCAAGTTCGACCGGGTCATGGACGACCTCATCGCCCGGGGCGAGAGGAGGATCGTCGTCGACCTCAAGGACCTGGAGTATATCAGCAGCGCCGGTCTCCAGAGCATCCTGGCGGCGGCCAAGCGTCTGGAGCCGGAGGGGGGCAGGATCGACCTCGCCGCCCTCCAGGGACCCGTCTTCGAGGTCTTCGACATCTCGGGCTTCACCTCCATCTTCCACATCTTCGATTCCCCGGCGGCGGCCCTCCAGGAATCCTGAGGCCCTCCATGACCTCCCTCGAGATCGCCCGCCCCGCCGTCCTGGAGAATCTCGAGTTCTTCATCCAAGGCCTGTCCCGCTGGCTCGCCGACGGCGGCATGAGGCCGGATTGTATCAAGAGGGTTCAACTGGCGGTGGAGGAGGCCCTGGTCAACGTCTTCCGTTACGCCTACGGAAAGGGCTCGGGCATGGTCTTGCTCAGGGGCCGAAAGACCGAGGACGGCCTGTTCCTGATCGAGATCATCGACCAGGGCGTGCCTTTCGACATCTGTACGGCCCCCGCCCCCGACCTGTCCTGCACGATCACCGACAGAAAGATCGGGGGACTGGGCGTATTTTTCATCAAGAAGATGACGGACGAAATAAGGTACCGCCGGGAGGGGGACAGCAACGTCCTCACCCTCGTCGTGAGGGATAAAGACCCGGGTGTGACACCTTTCAAGGACAAGATGGCTCAGGCGAGATGAAATCCCCCGTCGAGAAGGTGCGTGTCGAAAGGTACCTGCGGGCCACCGTCCTGAACGACGTCGTGGAGTTGGAGAAGAGGGTCTGGCGCCGGGAGGGGTACCGGGAGGTGAACGCGCCGATGCTCTACTTCGAGCTCGCCTACCTGACGAACGGCCTCGTCCTCACCGCCTTCGACGAGGGCCTCTACACGCCGTCCGAGAAGGCCTCCATGGCCCGGGAAGACCCATGGTACGAGGGTGACCGGCCCATCGCCTTCGCCGCCCTCTTCGCCGATTTCGACGACCACGGCCCCTTTTGGTACGGCGCCAGGATGGGCGTGGACGAGCGATACCGGGACAAGAATGTCGGCGAGGCCCTGCTGGCCCACATCTACGACTGCGCGAAGGAAAGGAGGATCCCTCGTATCCGCTGGACCTACGATCCCCTCCAGTCCCGCAACGGCTACATCTACCTGCGGAGGCTGGGGGGCCTGGTGCGGGAGATCGGTTTCAACTACTACAGCGCCGTCTTCACCAACGACCACTTCAACCGGGGCATCTCGACGGATCGGTTCGTCGTCGAGTGGTACATCAACTCCGCCCGGGTCCGGGAGCGGATGGAGGAGGGCCGCATCCCGCCCTTCGACGCCCGGGACCTCAAGGAGGATAGAAAGGTCAATGAGATCGTCATCGAGGCGGACGGCCTGGAGGGCCCCGGGGATAAGAGCCTGTTCAACCGGGACGACACCCCCCTGTTCGTCGAGATACCCTATGCCCAGGACCTCCTCCTCAAGACGGACCGCCAAAGGGCCCAGGCCCTGAGGGACAGATGCCGGGCCCTGTTTATGCACTACCTGGCCAGGGGTTACATCGTCACCGATTTCGTCCTCCACAAAGAGGAAGGCGGCAGGCGGCGGGCCTTTTATCGTCTCGACCGGGACAAGGCATGGCGGGATCTCGTCTGTTGAAGAAGCCCCGGTTGAGGATCCAGACGAAGCTGCTCTTCGTCCTCCTGGGGATATCCCTCATCCCCCTCATCGTCTTTGCCTACATCGCCCAGGAAGACATCGTATCCATCAGCCGTTACACCATCGAGGCCAGCAACTCCCTGGGTCAAAGCGCCGCCGCCGACAGCGCCGCGGCCCTCGAGCATTTGGGCACGGAGATCATAAAGCAGAAGGCCCAGGATGTGGCCCTCCAGTGCCGGATTTTCATCAGCTCCCACCCCCACCTCACCCTCGCCGACCTGCAGCGGAACCAGCAGTTTCAAAAGATCGCCGTCCAGTCCGTCGGCAAGACGGGTTACACCATCGTCTACGAGAGACGCACGGGGATTATGAGGTTCCACCCCAACCGGGAGATCGTCAATTTCGACATGCATCGCTGGCGGGACATGCTGCCCGAGTTTTGGAACCTCTTCGAGAAGACCCTCGACGGCTCGACGGGCGGCGGGTTCTATAACTGGAAAGACTCGGATCAGGTCATAAGGAGGAAGTACATGTACATGGCCCCCGTGGAGGGGACACCGTACATGGTCGCCGCCACCACCTACATCGACGAATTCTCCCGGCCCGTGGAAGAGACCAGGTTGCGCATCGCCGCGGCCACGGAGAAGATCAAGGAAGAGGTGAACAGGGCGATCAACGGGATCCAGGGGAATTTCACCGCCATCATGTTCCTCATCGTCCTGCTGGTCGTTTACGTGTCTTTCGTCATGTCCCGGGCCATCACCATGCCCATCCTGGCCTTGATCAAGGGGGCCAAGGCCATCGGCCGGGCCGAGATGGAGTATAAGGTGGTCGTCAGGACGGGTGACGAACTGGAGGATCTGGCCGACTCGTTCAACAAGATGGCCTCCGACCTGAAATGGCACATGGAGGACCTCCAGTGCACCACGGCGGAAAAGGAGCGCCTCCAGAAGGAGCTGGAAATAGCCCGGGGTATCCAGCAGCGCCTTCTGCCCCAGCACGCCCCGGAGATCGAAGGCATCGATGTCGCCGCGAGCAACCTCCCCGCCCGGGAGATCGGGGGGGATTTCTTCGACTTCATCCCCGTCTCCCTCGATGCCTGGGGGTTCGTCATCGCCGATGTCTCCGGGAAGGGCATGCCGGCGGCGATCTTCATGGGATTGTCCCGCACCCTCGTGCGCGCCAGCACGACGGACAACCCTTCCGCCGCCGCCGCCATCAGGCAGGCCAACGAGCTCATCTGCCGGGACTCCACGTCGGGCATGTTCGTCACCCTTTTCTACGGCGTCTATGAGACCAAGAGACGGCTCCTGCGGTACGTCAACGCCGGTCACAACCCCCCCCTCCTCATCCGCCGGGGCAATTCCGAGCCCATGGCCCTCAAGGCGCGGGGCATCGCCCTGGGGGTGATTCACTTCATCGACCTGGAAGAGCGGGAACTGACCCTGGAGGGCGGCGACATCCTCGTGTGCTTCACCGACGGCGTGACGGAGGCGATCAACGCCGACCACGAACCCTTCGGCACGGAGAGGCTCATTGAGATCGTCATGGAGAACCGTCAGCGCCGGGCCGGCGAAATCGTCGCCGCCATCGAAAAGGCCGTCATGGACTATGCCGGCAAGGAGCCCCAGTTCGACGACATCACCCTGATGGTGGTGAAGGTCCTTTAGGCCTCAGATGCTGAGGCCGTGGTTTTTCCGCAGGATTCTTCCCGGCGTGGCCCCCGTGTGTTCCCCCTCGAAGACGACCGAGACGCCGTTGACGAGGACGTAGGGGATGCCCTCCGGGTAGCGGTGGGGTTCCGTCCACGTGGCGCGGTCTATGACCCTGTCGGGGTCGAAGACGACGCAGTCGGCGAAGAAACCTTCCCTGAGGATACCGCGACCGTAGAGGCCGAATTTCCTGGCCGTCAAGGAGGTCATCTTCGCGATGGCCTGCTCGAGGGTCATGATCTTTTCCTCCCGGACGTAGCGACCCAGCATCCTGGGGAAGGTGCCGTAGGAACGGGGGTGGGGTTTGTCCCTGCCCAGGGGTCCGTAGGGGGCCCTCGCCCAGCCGTCGGAACCGATGACGACGAGGGGATGCTGGATGATCCTCTTGAAATTGTCCTCGTTCAGGGAGAAGTTGATCATCCAGACCTGATTCTCCTCCGCCACCAGGAGGTCCCGGATGAAGAGATAAGGCTCCTTTCGCGCCTCCTCGGACGCCTCGCGGATGCTTTTCCCCACGAGGCGCTCGTTTTCCTTGCCCAGGACGGAGGAGATGAAGACGTTGTCCCACGAGCCGACCTTTTCTTCCTGGGCCTTGATGTAATCCCTGATCTTGCCCTCCAGGGCGGGGTCGAGAAGGCGGTTCAGGAATTCCGACGTCGTCCCCTCCTGGATCCAGGGCGGCAGGAAGGCGCTCAAAACCGTGGAGGTGGCGGTGTAAGGGTAACGGTCCGCCAGAATTTCCATGCCCTGGGCCTTGACCTCCGAGATCCGGGAGAGGACCCAGTGGATTTTGGACCAGTTGCGGGGATAGGCGAGTTTCAGGTGGGAGATCTGGAGACTGATGCGGGCCTCGGAGGCGATGGTGATGGCCTCCTCGACGGCCTCGGCGAGTTGGTCCGCCTCGTTGCGCATGTGGGTCGTGTAAACCCCGCCGTAGGCCGCAGCCACGCGGCAGAGCTCGATCAGCTCGTTGCGGTCGGCGTAACAACCGGGGATGTAGATAAGGCCCGAGGAGATGCCGAGGGCGCCTTTTTCCATGTCTTCCCTGACCAAGTTTTTCATCGCCGCCATCTCCTCGGGTGTCGGCGGGCGGTCCTGGAGGCCGAAGACGCACTCCCGCACGGTACTGTGGCCGATGAGGGTGGCGTAGTTGAGGGATATGCCCCGGTATTCGAGATGTTCCAGGAACTCCGACATGGTGCGCCAGGTCAGGGGGACCCCGTACTTCTTGTCGCAGTAACCCCGCTTTTCCTCCCAATTGCGGTACGAGACGGGGAAGAGGGTAAAGCCGCAGTTTCCCCCGATCTCCGTCGTGACGCCCTGACGGATCTTGCTCTCCCCCCGGGGGTTCACGAGGAGCTCGATATCGGTGTGACTGTGGGGATCGATGAAGCCCGGGGCCACGGCCATCCCCCGGGCGTCGATGACCCGGGACGCCTTGGCGGGATCTATGTCCGCGGCGAGGGCCTTGATCTTGTCGTTTCGGACGGCGACATCGAGGGCCTTCCCGGGATTGCCCAGGCCGTCGTAGATCGTCCCTCCTTTTATCAGTATGTCGAAATCCCGCTCCATGGCGTCCCTATACCACCGAGGAGGGGATAGGACAAGGGTCCGGGGTGGAAGGGTTTTGATGTGTTGACTTCCCCCCCGTCTCCCTGTAGGTTCTCCGTCATGCCGGGGGTGGCAGAGGGGCGAAAAGGCGGGTTATCAAAGGCCCTGATCCTTGGTTTCGGCTCTTCGGCCTCCCTTTGGACTTTTTGATCGATGATTGCGAAGGATGGCCCTTTTTCTTCTCCTGTATCTGTTCGTCTACTCTTCCCTCCACCTGTATTTTTTTCGCCGCTGGCGCGGGGCCTTTGAAACGAGCCGGTTTTCGAGGACCCTTCTGACAATTTGGCTTGTGTTCCTCGTGGCGGCCCCGTTGGCCCTCCGCCCGATCGAGAAGGGCGGTTACGAGGCGACGGCCCTCTTCCTTTCTTACGTAGCCTATCTGTGGATGGGCTTCATCTTCCTTTTCTCCTTCGGCGGTCTCGTCATGGAGGTTGTCAAGTGGTCCGCCGCCGTCCTGTCGCGCCTGGGGGTGCGGAAAACCCCGTCGAAGGCCTTTCCCTCGGCCAGGGCGATGTTTCTCCTTCCCCTCTTTCTGTCCCTCTGCCTTGTCTCTTACGGTTACCTCGAGGCCGGGGAGGTCAGAAAAGAGCGCCTGGAGGCCTTCTCGAGATTTCCCGTCGCCGGGAAGGATCGCTTCCGCGTCGTCCAGGTATCGGATCTCCACGTGGGGATGATCGTCCGGGATGAACGTCTGGAAAGGATAGCGGCGGCCATCGAGGAGGAGAAACCGGATCTGCTCGTCTCGACGGGTGACCTCGTCGACGGCCAGATCGACAATCTTAAGGGTGCCGTTAAAATCTTGGCCGGGATCAAGGCCCCTTACGGGAAATACGCCGTGACGGGCAACCACGAATACTACGCGGGCCTCGCGCAGGCCTTGGAATTCACCCGCCGGTGCGGTTTCGTCACCCTCCGGGGCGAGGGTCGAATGGCGGCCCCGGGTCTCTATCTGGCGGGGATCGACGACGAGACCCTTTGGCAGGCCGGCCTCGGCCGCGGGAAGGGAGGGGGGGAGCTATTGAAAGAGGCCCCCGACGGGGCCTTCCGAATCCTTCTGAAACACCGCCCTGTCCCCATTCGGGGCGCCGCGAAGGCCTTCGACCTCCAGTTGTCCGGTCACACCCACGGCGGCCAGGTCTTCCCCTTCTCCCTCTTCACTTCCCTCCTGTTCCCGTATCACCGGGGCGATTATGTCACCCCCGAGGGGATGACCATCCACGTCAGCCGGGGGACGGGCACCTGGGGCCCCCCCGTCCGCCTCTGGTCGCCGCCCGAGATTACCGTCATCGATATCCGCTCCTGAAGAAGGCCTCCATGCATGCCACGGCGCGACCGATCTCACGGTAGACGCCGATCCCATGTTCCCGGGCCTCGCACTGGAAGCGGTAGGCGTCTTCCCTCCTTCCCAGGAGCCAGATGAAGAGGGGTTTTTTGTATTGTCGGCATAGTTTCGCCATCTCCTCCAGGTCCACGTGGATGCGGAAATTGCCGACGAAGCAGTGCATGAAGGCCCCGTCCACCCCCGGGTCGGCGAAAACCATCTCGAGGGCCCGGGCGAGGACGTTGATCTTCCCCGAGGCGTGGCGTTCCATGGCCGGCCAGAGGTCCACGGGATTGTTGACGGGCATCCATTCGGGAAACAGGGTCTTGAGGGCGGCCTTGGTCTGTTCCGAGAGGTCCGCGATCCCCAGGCCCCTTTCTTCTATGAAATCCGAGGAAACGATGCCGGCCCCGCCGCTGAAGGTGAGGACGGCGATCCGGCCCCCCCGGGGCGGCGGGATGCGTTCCTTCAGGGCGAGGGTGCGGCAGAGGTCCATCATCTCGTGGAAGTCCCTCGCCTCCACGGCCCCGGCCTGCTTGAGGGCGCCGGAAATGATGGCGGAGTTTCCCGCCAGGCTTGCCGTGTGGCTCATGGCCGCCTTGGCCCCCGCGCGGCTTCTCCCCCCCGTGAGGACCACAATGGGTTTGCGGGCCTGCCTCATGATATCGAGGAACAGGCGCCCCTTGACGACGGATTCCAAATAGAGCCCCACCACGGCCGTGTCCTCGTCTTCCAGGAGCCAGGGCAGGAGGTCGCATTCGTCCACGTCGATCTTGTTGCCCACGGAACAGACCTTGCTGATGCCCATGACCCCATGGGTCATGATATCGACGAGGAATCCCGCCGAGAGCATGCCGCTCTGCACGACCAGGGAGACCCTCCCCGGCTGGAGGAGACCCTTCTGGAAGGCCGCCGGATCCATGAAGGAAAAGACATGACCGTTGACGGCGTCCACGAGCCCCATGCAGTTCGGCCCCCAGAGACGGACGCCCCCCTCGCGGGCGAGGGAGACGAGGCGCTCCTGGAGGGCCTGACCTTCCGGGCCCGTCTCCGCGAAGCCCCCGGACTCGATCATCACCCCACGGATACCCTTTTCGATACATGAGGACACGGCCGATGGGACCTCGGGGGCGGGGACGAAGACGATGGCCAAATCGACGGGTCCTTCCACCTCGGTCACGGACCCATAGGAACGAAGGCCCTCGATGGTGTCATAACGGGGATTGACGGGGTAGACGGGACCCTTGAAACCGGCGATGAGATTCTTGACGATGGCGTTTCCGCCTTTGAAGGGATTGGTCGTCGCCCCGATGACGGCGACACCGCGGGGTTTGAAGAAATAATCCATGCCGACTCCTTTTCACCCTTGACGCAACTTTTTTCCAGGTCCGCGACGATAGCACAATCGGGCGGCCTCTTCCAAAAGGAAAAGCGACCCGCCGATGCTTTGGGTTTCTTGTTGCCGTCGCGAGATCTTTTACGGTATGGGTTCCGGCGTTTACGCATTACCTATGGAGGTGGTCCGTGAAGGAGGTGACGATGTACGCCGACGGCGCCTGTCTGGGCAACCCCGGCCCCGGGGGCTACGGGGTGGTTCTCCTTTACGGGGGGCGGCGCCGGGAGCTCCAGGGGGGATACAGCCTCACCACCAACAACCGTATGGAACTGAGGGCCGTGATCGCGGGTCTGGAGGCCCTCAAGGAACCCTGTTCCGTGACCGTCTTCACCGATTCGCGTTACGTAACCGACGCCGTGACGAAAGGCTGGCTGCGCCGCTGGCGCTCCCGGAACTGGATGAGGAACCGGCGCGAGCGGGCACTCAACGCCGACCTGTGGGAAAGGCTCTGGGGGCTCTGTGAACGCCATCGGGTATCCTTCGTCTGGGTAAAGGGCCACGGGGGGGACAAGGAGAACGAGAGGTGCGACGCCCTCTCCCGTCAGGCGGCCATGGGTCGGGATCTGCCGGCGGATCCTGGTTACCTTTCCGGGGTGCGGGACGGAGGCGCGCCTTAAACGCCCCGAAGGAGATCCCCCACGTAGGCGGCGATGGCCAGGGACGCCGTCAGGCCCGGCGACTCGATGCCGACAAGGTTCACGAAGCCCGGCAGGCCCGCCTCCGTCTCTTCCCGGATGACGAAATCCCTCGGTGCCTCGCCCGGCCCTTGCAGTTTGGGACGGATCCCGCACATGTCGGGGTGGAAGTCGGCGGCCGCGAGGTGGGGCAGGTATCGGCTTGCGGCCTCGCGAAAGAGGGGCGCCCGGTCCTCGTCCACGCGGTAGTCGGGGGAGTCGATGTAATGATGGTCGGGGCCGAAACGCACCCTCCCGGCCAGGTCGATGGTGGCGTGGATGCCGAGACCGACGGCCTCCGGCGGCGGGACGGGGTAGACGAGATGCCTCAGGGCGGGGGAGGGTGAGGCGGTGAAGTAGTTTCCCCGGCAGTAGCGCAGGCGGTATCCTTTCTTATCGACGTCCAGGCCCGCCATGGCGGCGATCGCGTCGGCCCTGAGGCCGCCGCTGTTCACGATGGTCCGTGCTCGGAGGCGGTAATCCCCGCCGTTGACCTCCACCAGGTAAGACCCGCCGTCGAAGGAGACGGCCGTCACCTCGCTGCGGCAGGACAGGATCGCCCCCCGGCCCTCGGCCTCCAGGAGGAGGGAGCGCATGAGGCCGTGGGAATCGACGATCCCCGTCCGGGCGGAGAGGAGGGCGGCGGTGGCCCGCACGGAAGGCTCCAGGGCCGCGATTTCCTTCCTCCCCACCAGGCGCAGGCCCTCGACACCGTTGGTGAGGCCCTTTTGGTAGAGGGCGAGGAGCTCCTCCTCTTCCTTCTCGTTTTGGGCGACGATCAGCTTACCCGTGCGCCGGTGGGACACGCCGTGTTCTTCACACCACCGATAGAGGAGCCAACTGCCCGTGACGCACAGGCGGGTCTTCAGGAAGGAAGGGGGGTTGTAGATGCCGGCATGGATGACCTCGCTGTTGCGCGAGCTTGTCTCCCGGCCGAAACGATCGTTCTTCTCCAGGATGGCGATCCTTCTTCCGCCGTCGGCGAGACGGGCCGCCACGGCCAGGCCGACGACGCCCGCCCCGATGACGATGGTGTCAAGTTCCGTCACGGTGTTTCAGAAATGGGTGAGGGGGGGCTTGCCGATGGCGTAGACATTGAAGCCCATCTCGAAGCAGCGCCGGTGGTCGAGGATGTTGCGCCCGTCGAAGAGAAAGGCCGGCTTTACCATCTCTTCCCAGATCCTTCCGTAATCGAGTCGGCGGTAGAGATCCCACTCCGTCATGACGCAGACGGCATGGGCGCCGACCGCCGCCTCGTAAGGATCCTCCACGAACTGGACGGAGCCGCCGACACCGGCCAGGTCGGCCCGGGCGTTCTCCAGGGCCCGGGGGTCCGTGACGACCACCTCGGCCTGTTCCTCCAGGAGGCGCTTGGCGATGTAGATGGCGGGACTCTCCCTCGTGTCGCCCGTGTCGGCCTTGAAGGCGAAGCCGAAGAGGCATATCCGCTTCCCCGCCAGGGTGTTGAACATGGCCGAGAGCATCTTCTCGATGAAACGTTCCTGTTGGTAGACGTTGATCTTGACCACCCGTTCCCAGTAATCGGCCACCTCGTCGAGACCGTAGAATCGGCAAAGGTAAACGAGGTTCAGGATGTCCTTCTTGAAGCAGGACCCGCCGAAACCGACGCTGGCGTTGAGGAACCGCCCGCCGATGCGGCTGTCCAGGCCCACGGCCCGGGCGACCTCCGTGACGTCCGCCTCCGTCTTCTCGCAGAGGGCGGAGACGGCGTTGATGGACGAGACGCGCTGGGCGAGAAAGGCGTTGGCCACCAGTTTCGACAGCTCGCTGCTCCAGATGTTGGTGGTGATGATCTTCTCCCGCGGGACCCAGCGGCTGTAGATCTCCACCAGGGTATCCCGCGCCCGGCGCCCCCTGTCCGTGTCCCTGGAACCGATGAGGACCCGGTCGGGGTATTCCAGGTCCCTGATGGCCGATCCCTCGGCGAGGAATTCGGGGTTGGAGAGGACCTCGAATTCCACACCGCCCTCGGCCGAGGCGAGAATCCGCTCCATGGCCAGGGCCGTTTTCACGGGGAGGGTGCTCTTCTCGATGACGATCTTGGGCGAGCGGGCGTTTTCCAGGATCTGGCGGGCCGTCTTTTCCCAGTATCGGAGATCCGCCGCCATCCCCGCCCCGATGCCGAAGGCCTTGGTGGGGGTGTTGACGCTGACGAAGATGATGTCGTTGTCCCTGATGGCCCCTTCGATATCCGTCGAGAAAAAGAGATTTTTCCCCCTCGTCTCGGCGACGATCTCGTCCAGGCCCGGTTCGTAGATGGGCAGGCGGGACGAGTTCCAGGCGGAGATCCTCTCCGGGTTGATGTCCACGACGGTGACCCGGTAATCGGGGCATTTCTTGGCGATGACGGCCATGGTCGGACCGCCCACGTAGCCGGCCCCGATGCAGAGGATGTTTTTCTTGTTCATGGTCTCAGTTCCTTTGGGTCTGTCAGTTTGAAAGGACTCTTCGGAAATAGGCGATCGTCTCCTTGAGGCCCTCCACGAGGGGAACCCGGGGTTCCCAACCCAACAGCCGTCTGGCGAGGCTGATGTCCGGCTGCCTCTGGACGGGGTCATCGTTGGGAAGGGGTCGGAAGACGATCCGGGAGGTACTTCCCGTCAAGTCGACGACCGTGCGGGCCAGATCCAAAACCGTCGTCTCGGAGGGGTTTCCCAGATTCACGGGGCCGATGCACTCGTCGGGGGTGGCCATCATGCGCGTCATCCCCTCCACGAGATCGTCGACGTAGCAGAAGGAACGGGTCTGGGAGCCGTCGCCGTAGACGGTGATGTCCTCGCCCCGCAAGGCCTGGACGATGAAATTGCTCACCACCCGGCCGTCGTCCAGGGCCATCCTCGGGCCGTAGGTGTTGAAGATCCTGACGATCTTTATCCTCACGCCGTTTTGACGATGGTAATCCATCATCAGACACTCGGCGGCCCTTTTTCCCTCGTCGTAACAACTCCTGACGCCGATGGGATTGACCTTCCCCCAGTAGTCCTCCCTCTGGGGGTGGACCTCCGGGTCGCCGTAGACCTCGGAGGTGGAGGCCTGGAGGATCTTGGCCTTGACCCGCTTGGCCAGACCGAGGGTGTTGATGGCCCCCATGACGCTCGTCTTGATGGTCTTGATGGGGTTGTACTGGTAATGGACGGGCGAGGCCGGACAGGCGAGGTTGTAGATCTCGTCGATCTCCAGGTAGATGGGATTGATGATGTCGTGGCGGATGAACTCGAAGCGCCGATGCCCCAGGAGGTGGCGTATGTTGTCCTTGCTGCCCGTGAAGAGGTTGTCGAGGCACAGGACGTCGTGACCTTCCGCGATCAGGCGGTCGCACAAATGGGAGCCGAGAAAACCGGCCCCCCCCGTGATGAGGATCCTCTTCATGATCGACCTTTGATATTTCTCCGAGGTTTGGGCTATAGAGGATGAGGATGGCCGTGTCAAGAGAGATTCCCGGGGGAGGTCACGGGGTGGAGAAGGGTGTTCTGTATGTCGTGGCGACGCCGATCGGCAACCTGGAGGATATCACCTACCGGGCCGTCAGGATCCTGAGGGAGGCGGATCTCATCGCGGCGGAAGACACGCGCCGAACCAGGATCCTGACGGAGGCCTACGGTATCAAGACGCCCATCACGAGCCTCCACGAGCACAACGAGGCGAAGAAGGCCTCGTTTCTCATAGAGAAGCTCAGGAGGGGTTCGACGATCGCCTACTGCTGCGACGCCGGCACCCCGGGCGTTTCCGACCCCGGGACCATGACGGTGCGCCGCGTCGTCGAGGCGGGCTTGCGGGTCGTCCCCCTGCCGGGCCCGTCGGCCCTGATCACGGCCCTTTCGGCCTCGGGCGTGGGCGAGGGCGCCTTCGTTTTTTTGGCCTTTTTACCCTCCCACCCCAGCCGCCGACGAGAGGCGTTGAGGACCCTGCGAGACGAGAGGCGTACTTTGATCTTCTACGAGTCGCCGCGGCGCCTCGCCGCCTGTCTCCACGATTGCCTGTCCATCCTGGGCAACCGCCACGTCGTCGTCGCCCGGGAACTGACCAAGATCCACGAGGAATTCATGAGGGGCAGCCTCGAAGAGGTCTGCGCCCTCGTGGGGGGAAGGACGATCAAGGGGGAGGTGACGGTCATCGTCGCCGGCGGCGAAGGGAAGGGGAGAGAGATCCGGGAGGAAGACATAAGAAGGCGCCTCCGGGAGCTGGCGGCCGAGGGGGTCGTCTCCCGCCGGGAGCTGGTGAGACAGGTGGCCCGGGAGACGGGGATACCCCGTAGTCTCGTCTACCGACTCGCCCTGGAAGGTGATTTCCCTTGAAAGACCCATCGCAGGTGTGATAGCCGTTGAAAACCTTGGACTATACGCATCGTTAGGGGGAGGGAGATGGAAGGACCCATGCCGGGACCGGATGAGGTTGTCTACGACCTCGTGGATGTGGTGGAAGAGGGGGATCCTGAAGGCGCCGCGAGCCCCAGGAAGGCGAAGGTCGCCGTGGTGACCCCCAACCTCAAGGAAGAGATCGCCGCGAAGGTAACGGAGGTCACGGAACGCGTGGCCCGGGAGATGATACCCGATATCGTGGAGCGGATATTGCGGGAAGAAATCGAGAAACTGAAGGCGAGATGAGAAAATTCCTCCCTGTCCTGGCCGTCCTTGTCTTCCTCCTGTCGGCCTGCGCCGGCAAGATCCCTCACCAGGTGGTGCCCGACTACGACAAGAGGGGGGTGAGGTTGGTCGCCGTTCTGCCCATCGTGTATAAAGGCAGTGTCAAGGAGATCCCGGGTTTTTTCCGGGCCCGGCTTTTAGACGCCCTCTATTTCAAGGGTTATCCGAAGATACCCACGGCGGTCATCGACGAGAAGCTCCGCGCGGCCTTCCCGGACGGCGAGGCGCCCCTGAAAGACCGGGCGTCGGCGAGGGACCTGGGAAACATGCTGGGGGTGGACGCCGTTCTCTACACGGTCATCGAGGATTGTTCCACCTCCTTTTTCTACCTCTATGCCACGACCCACATGGCCGTGAGGCTCGAGCTGGTAAGCGCCCGCACGGGGGACACCCTGTGGTCCACCCGCTACGAGGCCACGGATAGAATCATGGATATCACCCCGGATCGTCTGAAGATGAAATCCTGCCAGGTCTATGAACCGGTCATGGACCACATCGTGGAAAAGGTGGCGGCGACCATCCCGGACGGTCCCGATCTTTAGGGGTTCACGCCGGATACGACGGCAAGACCCATTACGGAGGTGCCTATGAGAAGAGTTTTTATCCTGACGATCGCCTGTCTTTTCCTTTTCGCCGGTGTCGATAGTGAGGCGGCGGTACCCATGAAGGTCAAGATCGGCGCGGGGCAGGCCACGGTCGGGTACCTGGAGGGGACGGCCCGCGTCCTGCCGGCCGGGACGAACCAATGGCGGGAACTCGTCCAGGGGGTGGCCGTCAGGGGGGGTGACGAGATCCAGGTCGGCAAGAAATCCCGCCTGGAACTGGTCCTGGCGGATGCCTCCCGCCTCCGGTTCGCCGAGGACACGAGGTTCAAGGTCCTCCAAGTGGCCGACGGGACGTCGGACGTGCGCGTCCACGTCACCGTCGGCAGGGCCTGGGCCAACGTATCTAAGGCGGTGGGGGTCAAAAGGAGATTCGAGATCGCCTGCGACAACGCCATCGCCGGTGTCCGCGGCACGGTTTACAGGATGAACGTCAACGACGACCAATCGGCCCTCGTCCGGGTTTACGACGGCGAGGTGGCCGTCTCGGGGGCCGTCAAACCCCTGGAGGCGGACCGGTCGGAACAGATCTTCGGCAAGAAACCCACCCGGATCGCCGGCCCGACCCGCATCGCCGGTCCGACCAGGATTACCATGGAGGAATGGACGATCCTTCTGCGGTCCATGCAGCAGGTGGCCATCCGGAAGGATGGATCGGCGGAGCCCCCCCGGGGCTTTACGGAGGAGGAAGACCGGGACGAGTGGGTGGACTGGAACAGAGAGCGGGACAGGAATCCATGAGGGCCGTCACGGCGCCGCGGGTCTTCATGGAAAAAGGGTTCCCGGGGGGTGAGGCCGGGTGAACATCCCCAATACCCTGACGGTCCTGAGGATCATCTTGGTGCCGGTCATCGTCATCTTTCTCATGCAGGGGGCCTTTATGAAGGCCTTGATCCTGATCGTGATCTCGGGGGTCACGGACGGTCTGGACGGTTTCTTGGCCCGGGTCCTCGACCAGAAAACGCTCCTGGGTGCCTATCTCGACCCCATCGCCGACAAGGCGCTCCTCATGAGCTGTTTCGTGACCCTCTCGGTGAAGCAGATCATCCCCGGCTGGTTGACCGTCATCGTCATCAGCCGGGACTGCATCATCCTCGTCGGGATCTCCGTCCTCGCCATCATGTCCGCCCCCCTGGAGATCAGGCCCTCCCTGATGAGCAAAATAACGACGGTTCTGCAGCTGGTGACCGTTTTCGCGGTCCTCCTCTTTAAGGCCGTGGCCCTTCCCTTTCCCAGGGACGGCGTGGTCTGGACCCTGTTCCTCGCCACCGCCGTTTTCACCGCCGCCTCGGGTCTGGACTACATCTTCAGGGGCATACGCCTCATGAACAGGGCCGTGTAGGGCTCCCAGGGACCGGAGGCCCTTCTTTGAGTGGAAAAGGAAGTGATTTTTGCCTTGACATACGAAATTGTTCCTGTTAATAAAACGGCCGTTCAAAAAAACATGTTCAGGCACGTAGCTCAGGGGGAGAGCGCCATCCTGACGCGGTGGATGTCCAGGGTTCAAATCCCTGCGTGCCTACCATTTTTGGATTGAAGGGCATCAGCCTACCGAATGGTGATGCCCTTCTTTAATGAAGGGGAGGGGAGGCGCCGTGAAGGAGATCAGGATATCGTGGCCCGACGGTACCGAAGGGTCGTTCCCTTCGGGGACGTCCGTGAGGGATGCCCTTTCGCAGTGGGACCCGGAGAAGGTCAAGACGGCCGTCGCGGCCCGTCTCAACGGCGTCCTGGTGGATCTCTCCCATCTCCTGGACGCCGACGGGTCCCTCGAGGCCGTTGACGTCACGTCCCGGGAGGGTCTGGCGATCCTTCGTCACAGCACCTCCCACGTCATGGCCCAGGCCGTGCAGGACATCTTCCCCGGGGCCAAGGTCAGCATCGGTCCCTCCATAGAGGATGGATTCTACTACGATTTCGACTACGATAAGACCTTCGGCCCCGAAGACCTGGAGCGGATCGAGGCGCGGATGAGAGAGATCGTCGCCGCCGACCACCCCTTTCAGCGCGAGGAGGTAGCGAGGGAGGAGGCCGTCTCCCGGTTCGGCGCCATGGGCGAGACCTACAAGGTGGAACTCCTCAACGATCTGCCGCCGGACGTGAAGACCGTCAGTCTCTACAGCCAGGGTGGGTATCTGGATCTCTGCCGGGGACCTCATGTGCCCTCCACGGGGATGATCGGGGCCTTCAAGCTCCTGAACGTGGCGGGGGCTTACTGGCGGGGGGACGAGAGGAACCGCATGCTCCAGAGGATCTACGGAACCGCCTTCGCCACGGAGAAGGAGCTGTCGGAGCACCTCAAGGCCCTGGAGGAGGCGAGGAAGAGGGATCACCGCCGCCTCGGCCGGGAACTGGACCTCTTCCAGATGAACGACGAGGTGGGTCCTGGACTCATCATCTTCCACCCGAAGGGGATGATGCTGCGTTATATCATCGAGGAGTGGGAACGCCGGGAGCACCTCAAGAGGGGCTACGACATGGTCATGGGACCCCAGATCCTGAAGGAGGACATGTGGAAGCGTTCCGGCCATTTTGACCACTACCGGGAGAACATGTACTTCACCGAGGTGGAGGGGCAGGGCTACGGCATCAAGCCCATGAACTGCCTGTCCCACATGCTCATCTACAAGTCCAAGATCAGGAGTTATCGGGACCTGCCCCTGCGCTACTTCGAGCTCGGCACGGTGCACCGCCACGAGAAGACGGGTGTCCTCCACGGTTTGATGAGGGCCCGTCAGTTCACCCAGGACGACGCCCACATCCTCTGCACGCCCGACCAGCTGAACGGTGAGATCAAGGCCATCGCCGATTTCGTGGCCTACGCCATGAAGATATTCGGGTTCGAATACGAGGTCGAGCTCTCGACGAGACCCGAGAAATCCATCGGTTCCGACGCCGATTGGGAGCTGGCCACCTCGGCCCTGGAGCAGGCCCTGAAGGACACCCACCTCCCCTACGACATCAACGAGGGTGACGGCGCCTTCTATGGCCCCAAGATCGACTTCAAGCTCAAGGACGCCCTGAAGAGAAAATGGCAGTGCGCCACCATCCAGTGCGATTTTACCCTCCCGGAACGTTTCGACTTGTGGTATGTGGGGCCCGACGGCGAGCGGCACCGGCCGGTGATGCTCCACCGGGTGATCCTCGGGGCCATCGAGCGTTTCATGGGGGTCTTGATCGAGCACTACGCCGGCGCCTTCCCCGTCTGGCTTTCCCCCGTGCAGGCCGCCCTCCTCACGGTGACGGAGAAACAGATCCCTTACGGCGAGAAGGTCTACGAGCGGCTGACAGAGGCGGGGGTGAGGGCGGAAAAGGTCTTCTCCAACGAGAAGCTGGGTTACAAGATCAGGGAGGCCCAGTTGCAGAAGATCCCCTACATGCTCGTCATCGGGGACCGGGAGGTGGCCGAGGGGAAGGTGTCGCCCCGTTTCCGGGACGGCAGCAATCTGGGGGCCATGGACGTGGAGGCCTTCATAGAACTCATCGGGGAGAAGAACCGTCTCTATCAATAAAAGGAATCGAAACGCCGAGAATCAACGTCGCGGAGGTGAAGTATACTTAAGGATCTACGCATCAATGAGGATATAACGGCCCCTTCCGTCAGGGTGGTCGAAGAGGGGAAACAGCTCGGTATCATGACCCTCGACGAGGCCCTGGCGCGGGCGGCGCGGGCGGGTCTGGATCTGGTGGAGGTGGCGCCGGCGGCGACGCCGCCCGTCTGCCGCATCATGGATTACGGCAAGTACCGCTACCAGCAGAGCAAGAAGCTCCAGGACGCCAGGAAGAGCCAGACGAGCGTCCAGCTGAAGGAGATCAGGCTCCGCCCCAAGACGGAGGAACACGACCTTCAGGTCAAGATAAGGGCCATCAGGAAATTTTTGGAACAGCGGGACAAGGTGAAGGTGACGATGATGTTCCGCGGCCGGGATATCACCTACACGGAGATAGGCGTCAGGGTTATGGCCGAGATCCGTGACGCCCTGAGCGACGTGGGGGTCGTGGACCAACCGCCGCGGCTCGAGGGCCGGAACATGATCATGATCATGTCGCCGAAGAAATAGGTTGAATTAAAATCGATCAAGGAGACGAGTGTAATGCCCAAAGTGAAGACGCACCGTGGGGCGGCGAAACGGTTTTCCCTGACGGGGTCGGGGCGGGTTAAGAGGGCCCGGGCCTTCGCCAACCACATCCTCTCAACGAAGACGCCGAAGCGGAAGAGGAGGCTCAGGAAATCGTCCCTGGTGGACAAGACCAACGAGCGGGCCATCAAGCGACTGGTCCCATATCTGTAAGATCGCGGGAGATTGAGATGCCGAGAGTAAAGAGAGCGCTGACAGCCAAAAAGAAGAGAAGGAAGATCCTGAAGATGGCGAAGGGCTTCTTCGGGGCCCGCAGCCGCCTGTTGAGGACGGCCACGGAGGCCGTGGACCGGTCCCTCAAATACGCCTACCGGGACCGGCGGGTGAGGAAACGGGATTTCCGCAAGTTGTGGATCGCCCGCATCAACGCCGCCGCCCGTCTCAACGGGATGACCTACAGCAAACTCATCGACGGGATCAAGAAGGCCCACGTGGACCTTGACAGGAAGATCCTCGCCGATATCGCCGTCCACGATCCCGCCGCCTTTTCCAGGATCGTCCAGCTCGCCAAGGGTGAAGCCTCGTCATGAGGGACGCCCTTGAGGAGCTCCTCCGGAGAGCCGAGGAGGAGCTGCGCCACGTCTCCACGGCGGAGGGGCTGGCGGAGCTGAGGACCAGGTACCTGGGCCGCAAAGGCCTCCTGACGACCCTCCTGCGAAATATCGGTCAAGTCCCGCCCGGGGAAAGGCCCCTTTTCGGTAAAAGGGGTAACGAGATCAAGGAGATACTGACGGGAAGGATCGAGGCGGCCCTTGCGTCCCTTTCCGCGGCGGCCGAAGAGGCGCGTCTCCGGAGCGAGCGGATCGACGTGACCCTTCCCGGCCGTCCCCTGCCCTTCGGGCGCCTCCATCCCATCACCCAGGTCTGCGACGAGATCTGCGCCATCTTCTCCCGCCTGGGCTTCACCGTCGTCGAGGGCCCCGAGGTGGAGACGGACTATTACAACTTCGAGGCCCTCAACATCCCCAAGGACCATCCGGCCCGGGACATGCAGGACACCTTCTATATCGAGGACAACATCTGCCTGAGGACCCATACCTCCCCCGTCCAGATAAGGACCATGGAGAGGATGAAACCCCCCGTGAGGATCCTGTCCCCGGGGAGGGTCTACCGGCCCGACTCGGACGTCTCCCACACCCCCATGTTTCACCAGATCGAGGGACTGATGGTGGACAAAGGTGTGACCTTCGGGGATCTCAAGGGGATCCTGACGTATTTCCTGCGCCGGGTCTTCGGCGAAGGTATCGACCTGCGCTTTCGTCCCAGTTTCTTCCCCTTCACGGAACCGAGCGCCGAGGTGGACATCCGCTGCGTCATGTGCGGCGGCGGCGGTTGCCGGGTCTGCGGACAGAGCGGCTGGCTCGAGGTCCTCGGCTCGGGGATGGTGGACCCGGCCGTGTTCGCCAATGTCGGCTACGATCCCGAAGAGGTGACGGGCTTTGCCTTCGGCCTGGGGATAGAGAGGATCGCCATGCTGAAGTACGGTATCTCCGACATCCGCCAGTTTTTCGAAAACGACCGCCGTTTTCTCGATCAATTCTGAGCTTATGAAGGTAAGTCTCCGCTGGCTTAAAGATTACGTCGACGTGGATATGCCTGCCGAGGAGCTGGCCGGGATCCTCACCATGGCGGGCCTGGAGGTGGAGGCCGTAGAGGAGGCCGGGCCGGATTTCAACGGCGTCGTCGTGGCCAGGATCCTTTCCGTCCGCCCCCACCCCGCTTCCGAGAAACTCCACCTCTGCGAGGTAACGACGGGCGACAGGGTCTTGCCCATCGTCTGCGGCGCCCCCAACACCGCCGCGGGGGCGACGGTGGCCCTCGCCACCGTGGGGGCCGCCATACCGGGAGGCTATGTCATCAAGAGCAGCCGCATCCGCGGCGAGGTCTCGGAGGGGATGCTCTGTTCCGAGGAAGAGCTGGGGATCGGCGAAGACAACCGGGGCATCATGATCCTCCCCCCCGATCTGCCCTTGGGCATGGACCTCCGCAAGGCCCTCGACCTCATGGACACGGTCCTCGATATCGGCGTGACCCCGAATAGGGCCGACTGTCTCAGTATCATCGGGATCGCCCGGGAAGTGGCGGCCCTCACGGGCAAGACCCTCCGTTACCCCGAGGCGGCGGTCGAGGAATCCGGCGAGGACATAAGGGACATCACCTCCGTCACCATCTTGGATCCCGATCTGTGCCCTCGCTATACGGCCCGGGTCATAAAGAACGTGAAGATCAAGCCCTCCCCCCCCTGGATGAGGAGAAGGCTCGAGGCCGTGGGCCTGAGGGCCATCAACAACATCGTCGACATAACGAACTTCGTCATGATGGAACTGGGGCAGCCCCTCCACGCCTTTGATTACCGTTTCCTGGAAGAGGGGAGGATCGTCGTCCGCCGTTCCCACGAGGGGGAGACCTTCGTGTCCCTGGACGAGAAGGAGAGGACCCTGAGGGCCGACACCCTCATGATCTGCGACGGCGTGAAACCCGTGGCGATCGCGGGGATCATGGGGGGGCTGAACTCGGAGGTCAAGGACGACACCGAGACCGTCCTTCTGGAAAGCGCCTACTTCAACCCCGCCTCCATAAGGAAGTCGGCCCGGTGGTTGGGCATGGGGACGGACGCGGCCTTCCGGTTCGAGCGCGGCATCGACCCCGAGGGCGTCGTGCGGGCCCTGGACCGCGCCGCCTCCCTGATGGCCGAATTGGGGGAGGGTTATGTCGTCAGGGGTCACATCGACGCCTATCCCCATCCCATCAACCCCGTGGGGGAGATCCCCCTGCGAATCGACAGGGTGAATGAGGTCCTGGGCACGGCTATACCGGGGGAGGAGATGGCCTCGATCCTCTCCCGCCTGGAGATGAAGGTTCGACCGGGAGATCCGGGGACCTACCTCGTCGTCCCCCCCACTTTTCGCGTCGACATATCCCGGGAGATCGACCTGATCGAGGAGATCGCCCGCGTCCACGGGTTCGAGAAGGTCCCCGTGACCATGCCCGTACCGACGGGCGTCCCCGAGGCGCCCGCCAAGGGACAGGCCCTCCGGGAAAGGATCGTGCCCATCCTGAGGGGCGGCGGCTACTCGGAGGTGATCACCTACAGCTTCATACCCTCCGATTTCGCCCGCCGCCTCGGCCTGAGGGAGGAAGAGGAAGGGCCGAAAATCGTCAAGATCCGCAATCCCCTCACGGAAGAGCAGGGCGTCATGAGGACCACCCTCGTCTACAGCCTCCTGGACGCCCTGGCCGGCAACACCCGCGCCGGTATCGGGGACCTGAAGATTTTCGAGCTGGGGCGGGTCTATTTCTCCCGCGGCGCGGGTGTCCTCCCGGAAGAAAAGAACAGGCTGGGCCTCCTGGCCGCCGGCTGCCGTTACGACCAGTCCTGGCACCACGGGGATCTCCAGGTCGATTATTACGACCTCAAGGGCTTGTGCGAGAATCTTCTCAGGCACCTCGGGATCGGCGAAGCCAGGTATGAGGCCGACTCGTCCCTGCCCTTCCTGCACCCGGGACGCGGCGCCCGGGTCCTGGTGCGGGGAAAGGACATAGGTTTCATCGGCGAGATCCATCCCCGGGTGGCGGCCCGTTTCGACCTGCGCCGCAAGGTGGTCCTGGGGGAACTGGACGTGGATGCCCTGGCGGCCCTCTGGGGGGAAGGGGAGATCGGTTTTAGGGAGGTATCCCGTTTCCCCGCCAGTTCCCGGGACGTCGCCTTCGTCGTCGATGAGGGGGTGGAGGCCCGCGTCCTCATCGAGGCGGCCTTGGGACAAGGTGAAGAAATACTTGAGCAAGTTTCGGTTTTCGATGTATACAGGGGCCCTAACATACCGGTGGGTAAAAGGAGTATCGGCGTGAGGTTCGTTTATCGCTCCCTCGCCCGTACCCTGACGGATGAGGAGATCAACGAAGTCCACGAGAGGATCGTGAAGGCCGTAATGGAGGCCTCCGCGGCAACCATCCGGACATGATTCCATCGGCTTTTTCGAGGAGGCGGGAATGACCAAGATCGATATCATCCAGGATGTTTACGAGAAACTGGGATTGACGAAGAGGGAATCGGCGCAGGTTGTCGAGTCGGTCTTCGAGATCATGAAGGACAATCTGGCCAAGGGGGAGAAGATCAAGATATCCGGTTTCGGCAACTTCGTGGTGAAGGAGAAGAAACCCCGGCGCGGCCGCAACCCCCAGACGGGTGAGGAGATCCAGATCTCGGCCCGGCGGGTTTTGACCTTCAAATCTTCTCAAGTGCTGAGAAAGGCCCTCAACGCCTGAGATTCAGACCCCAAGGTCTTGTTGGGAGGGTCTGTCAATGGAAGACGAGATTCCCGAGAAGACCTATTATCGCATCGGTGAGGTGAGCCGGATCTTGGGCGTCGAACCCTACGTGGTCCGGTACTGGGAGTCGGAATTCAGGGAAGTGAGGCCCCTGAGGACCTCTTCCTCTCAGAGGCTATACCGGCGCAAGGATCTCGAGGCCCTCCTGCTCATCAAAGAGCTCCTCTATCGGGACTGCTTCACCATCCGGGGGGCGAAGAGGGAACTGGCCAGGCGGATAAAGACCGGTGCCGAGGAGGACATCCTCAAGAAAGTCAAGAGGACCCTTTTAGAGATACGGGAGCTGTTGTCGTGAAAAGCCGACCCCTCCGTGGAAGGGTCGGCTTTTTTGGTCTTTGAGTCCCGCCGTCCCCCTGTCGAAAGGGGAGACGGAACCTCCCTACTTCTTTTTCTTGGCCCGGCTGGCCCTCTTGGAGGCCTTCAGGGGGTTGATCTTCTGGGTGGTGTCCTTGATCTCGAATTTCACGTGGGTCGCCGACGGGCATTTGCCGATGATCCACTTGCTGCCCGGGTCCGCGTAAACCTTGCAATAGCGGCCGCTTTCCACCTCGACGATGCGCCCGCAGCCCTCGCACTGCTCCACGACGGTCCTGAAGCTCCCGTCGGTGAAACTGCAGCCCTTCTTCGTCATAAACCCGCAGTAGGTCCCTGCCTTGATGGTCTGACAGATCATGGTCCTCTCCTCTTGGATTCTTGAAAAAAGGTCAGCTAACAAAAAAGCGTTTTCAAGTCAAGGAAAATCCTGGAACGAGTCATTGACTTAAACAATTTATCGTGATAGGCCAAGCGGCGTTGCCGGGGATCAATCTTCACCGACCGAGGAAGCCTCTTGAAGAGAAAAACAGCAGCTCAGATCTGGTTTCGATCCCTCCTCGTCCTCCCTTCCCTGAACTTCCGGAGGATGCAAAACATCGGTTTCACCTACGCCCTGCTGCCCCTCATCGTCGCGAAGGGACGTACCGCCGACGAGCGGGCGGCCCTGCTCAAGAGGCACCTGCGCTATTTCAGCACCAATAACAATTTGCTCCCCGCCGTCTTGGGCGTCGTCGCCCGGGTCGAGGAAGACTCTTCGGCGGCGGGGGGAGATGACCGGGCGGCTCAGCTGCGCGACACCCTGGCCGGTCCTTTCGCCGCCGTTGGCGACGGTTTTTTCTGGCGGGGCTTGAGACCCTTGGCCTCGGCGGCGGCGGCGATGACGACCCTCGTGGGCCTCGTGGCCGGTCCTTTTCTCTTCATCCTCATCTATACCCCCTTTCAGGTCTGGCTGCGCCTGCGCGGTTTCGTTGAGGGTTATGGGGGCGCCGATCGGGCTTTCGCTTTCATCAAGGGCCTGGATCTGACCGGGAAATCGCCGTATCTCCAGTATGCCGCCCTGGTGATCGCGGGCACGGCCCTTGCGTGGTGGTCCCGGGGGCTGGTCGGTCCGGGGGGGTTGGATTTACGGACGGTCACGACAGGGGCCCTCGTCTGGGCCGCCGTCGTCGTCTTTTTCGCCGCCCTGAAGCGCAAGATCCCCGCCGAGATCCTCCTGTACGGGACAGCGGCGGTTTTTTATCTTGTCTCTTTATGATATGATCATCCGGCGGTCCTTCGAGGTGAGAAACCGCCTGGGGATGCACGCCCGGGCGGCGGCGAAACTGGTCGAAACGGCCGCGGGGTTCCGCTCCTCCGTGTCCCTGGAATACGGAGGTCAGGAGGTGGACGGCAAGAGCCTCCTCGACATCCTGACCCTCGGCTGTCCTTACGGGGGACGGATCGAGGCGCGCATCGAGGGACCGGACGCGGATAAGGCCGCCTTGGCCCTGGAGAGGCTTTTTGCAGATAAATTCGGAGAAGACTGAACTTTGGAAGAGGACGACCGTACGATAGTGCTGAGGGGAACGGGGGTCTCCCCCGGGGTGGCCACGGGCAAGGCCTACGTGTTCGACCGCCTCGACGCCCAGATCTCGTTCTACAGACTCGAAAAACCCGCCTTGGTCGCCCGGGAGATAAAACGGCTCCGGGCGGCCGTCAAGGCCTCGGAGGAACAGCTCAAGACTCTGAAGAGGCGTCTCGGTGAGGTCGAGGGGGTAAAACCCGTCTATATCATCGACGTCCACCTCATGCTCCTGAGGGACCGGGTCTTTTTGTCGACCATGATCGACCGGATCCGGGAGCTGAACGTCAACGCCGAATGGGCGGTTCGTCTCGCCGTGGATAAGTACCGGGAGGTGTTCGAAAAGATCGAGGACGATTATCTCAGGGAACGGTTCAACGATATCCGTTACGCCGCCCAGATGATCCTCCGCAATCTCGCCGGCGGTGAACAGGGGTCCATCGCCGGGGCCGGCGGCGACGTCATCGTCATCGCCGCCGATCTTTCCCCCGCCGACACGGCCCAGATGATGATCGACCGGGTGTTGGGTTTCGCCACGGATATCGGGAGCCGCACGTCCCACACGGCCATCGTGGCCCGATCCCTCGAGATACCGGCCGTGGTGGGCCTGGAGAAGATCACCCGCGTCGTCAGGACCAACGACACCGTCATCGTGGACGGCTCCGCGGGCCTGGTCATCGTCAACCCCGAGCCGGAGGTGATACTCCGCTACGAGGAGAAGAGACGCCTCGCCCAGGACGCCCGGGCGGAGTGCCTCCGCTATGCCTGTCTCCCCGCCGTGACCAGGGACGGTCGCCAGGTGGCGATAGGGGGCAACATCGAGTTCGTCGAGGAGATCCCGTCGGCCCTGACCTACGGGGCCGAGGGGATCGGCCTGTACCGGACGGAGTTCATCTACGTCAACAGGGAACAGCTGCCGACGGAGGAGGATCATCTCAGTAACTACAGCCGCGTCATCGGGGCGGAAGGCCTTTCCTGGGCCACCGTCAGGACCTTCGATCTCGGCGGCGACAAGTTCTTCTCCAACCCCAAGCTGGCCAAGGAGATGAACCCCCAGATGGGACTGCGGGCCATCCGTTTCTGCCTCAAAGAGATTGATCTTTTCAAGGTACAGCTCCGGGCCATCCTGCGGGCCAGCGCCCTGGGGAGGACGCGGATCCTCTTCCCCATGATCTCGGGGGTGGAAGAGATCAGGCGGGCGAAGGAGATTTTGGAGGAGGTCAGGGTCGAGCTGGAGGGTGAAGGCGTGCCCCTCGGGGACAGGATAGAGGTGGGGGCCATGATCGAGGTCCCGTCGGCCGTCATGATCGCCGAGGCCCTCGCCCGGGAGGTGGACTATTTCAGCATCGGCACCAATGACCTGATCCAGTACGTCTTGGCCATCGACCGGATAAACGAGCGGGTCAGCTATCTCTACGAGCCCCTTCACCCCGCCGTGCTGCGCATGATCCGCCATACCGTCGAGGCCGGCCATGCCGCCGGGATCCCCGTGGCCATGTGCGGCGAGATGGCCGGGGACCCCCTCTACACCATGGTCCTCCTCGGTCTCGATCTCGATGAGCTCAGCATGAACCCCATGGCCATCCCCAAGGTAAAGGCCGTCATCAGGGAGACGACCATGGCGGACTGTAAGGGCCTTCTTGAGGAAATCATGTCCATGTCCTCGGGCGTCGAGATCCGCCGGGCCGTCGAAGACACCATGTCCCGCCTTTTCCCCGCAGAATTCGGCGCCAACGGTCAATAGGATGGGCCCCTGCGCGCGGATCAAGGACTGGCTGAACTCCTGCCGTAACGGTGCCATAGGCGGCATCGAGAAGGAAGAAGGCCCTCTCTACGGCCTCATCAAGGGGGTGATGGACCGCATCCCCTTCGACGGGGAGTCCGTTTCCTACCTCAAGGACCTGAAGGAAAAAGGGACGGTCATCTACGCCCTGAAGGACCGGAGCCAGATCAACACCATGGTCCTCTACGCCCTGGCCCGCCGCACGGGCATCCCCCGGCCCGAATTCAGCGCCGGCGTCAACATGCTCCTCTGGCAGCGGCCCGCCAGGGCCCTGGGGACCCTTTACTGGTCCCTGGCCAAAAGACATTCCCCGTCGCCCGACGGTGGGGGCCCCGGCGGGGAGGCCCTGGAGGAGATGATCTTGAGGGGGGGGACCTTCGTCGTCCCCATGGGCGGTTCCGAGTTCACCCGTGACCCCGTCGCCGAGGGGGCCCTCAAGGAGATCTGTCGGGCCGCCCGGCGGGCGCGGCCCGTCTACCTCGTCCCGGTCCTCCTCGTCTACGGGCGGCGCCGGGAACGGGAGAAGGAGAAACTGGTCAACATCCTCTTCGGCCAGAGCGAGAACACGGGTTTCGTGCGCCGGGCCGTCACCTTCCTGAGGTATTCCGGCCAGATCGTGGTCTTCCCCCTGGCGGCCGTCGAGGTGGCCTCCTTCCTGGGGGAGAGGGAAGGGCTACCCGAGGAGGAGGTCATCAGGGAGCTGAGGAGCGAGGTCATCTCCCGCATCGACGAGGAGCGGGAGGCCCTCCAGGGACCGGTTCTCAAATCCCGGAAAGAGATGATGAGGATGGTCCTCGAGGACCCCCTGCTGCTGAAGAAGGTGGAGGAGATGGCGGCCGTGGGGGGCAAGAAGAACGTCCCCGACCTGATGAAGGACGCCCGGCGCTACATAGACGAGATCGCGGCTGATTACGACGATCTCTACATCGAGTTCTGGTACCGGGTCCTCTCCTGGCTGTGGAACAACATCTACGACGGGGTGGTGGTCGATTCCGAGGGGATGGTGCGGATTCGCAACATCGCCAAGAAGATGCCCTTCGTCGTCATCCCCTGTCACCGCAGCCACGTCGATTACCTCCTCTTGTCCTATGTTTTCTACGAGCACCACGTCCAGCTCCCCTTCATCGCCGCGGGGACGAACATGGCCTTCGGCCCCTTCGGCCACATCTTCCGCAAGTCGGGGGCCTTCTTCATCCGCCGCAGCTTCCGGGGCAACCCCCTCTACGGCGAGGTCTTCGCGAGGTACCTCAAGACCATGCTGAAAGAGGGCCTGCCCATCGAGTTCTTCATCGAGGGGGGGAGGAGCCGGACGGGCAAGATGGTCATGCCCAGGTACGGTCTCCTTTCCATGATCATCTCCGCCTATCTCGAGGGAGTGACGGACGACGTGGCCCTCATTCCCGTCTATATCGGCTACGACCGGGTGATCGAGGAAAAGTCCTACCTCGAGGAGCTGGGGGGAGGCCAGAAAAAGCCGGAAAGGACGACGGACGTCATCAAGAGCTCCCGGGTTTTGAGGAAACGCTACGGCCGCGTCTACGTGAACATCGGCGAGGCCATCTATCTCAAGTCCTACCTTTCCTCCCAGGAAAAGCCCGTGGCCGAGATGACCACGGAGGAGCGTCAGCGTCTCTACCGCAAGATCGGTTACGAGGTGGTCCTCTCCATCAACCGCGTCTCCGTCGTGACCCCCTTCGCCCTCGTGTCGGCGGGTCTCTTGAGCCACGACCGCCGGGGGATCGGTCATGACGATCTCATGGTCGTTTTGGAGGAATACCATCAGTATCTCCTCGCAAGAAGAATCAGCCTCGCCGTGACCTTCGCCCAGCGGGAGAAGGCCGTCAGGGAGGCCCTGGATCTCTTCGTCGAGGCGGGGTTCATCACCCGCCTCGGCCGGGAGGAAGAGGAGGAAGGGGAACTGGAGGAGACGGTCTATTCCCTCGAGGACGACAAGCGGATGAATCTCGAGTACTACAAGAACAACATCCTCCATTACTTCATCCCCCTCTGTTTCGTCGCCACCTCCATGCTGTCCCGCCCGGACGACGTCATACCCCTGGAGGGGATCATCGAGGATTACCGTTTCTTCAAGCGCCTCTTCTGGAAGGAGTTCATCTTTGACGACCGCGTGGACGACGTCCTGGAGGTGAACGAGACCCTCGCCTACCTCCACGACCGAAAGATGGTCGTCCTGCAGAAGGTGGACCAGGGGGCCTGGCTCGAGATCAAGGGGAGGGGGAGGACCAACCTGCGGGCCTTCGCGGGCCTCATCGCCAACTACATCGAGTCCTACTGGGTCGTCGTGAGGGGCCTGTCCTACCTGAGGAAGGAGCCGCGCTCGGAGCGGGAGTGGCTGCGCCATCTCCACAAGCTGGGGTCCCTCATGTTCAGGAAGGGTGAGATCCGCCGGGCCGAGGCCCTCTCCCAGGCCAACTACCTCAACGCCGTCTCCTTCCTCACGGACGAGGGGGCCATCGACGTCAGGGAGGTGCCGGAGAAGAAGGATCGCCGGGAGGCGAAGGTCTACTCCATAAGAGACGACCGAAAGGTCATCGAGCCCCTGCGGCGCCGCCTGTTCCGTTTCCTCTGAGATGGTCTTGGTCCGGAACATCCGCGAAGAGAAGGGCGTCGCCGCGGCCCCGGGCAGGGAAGGGGAGACGAGGCTCCACCGTCACCTCAAGAAGTGGCTGGAGAAGGCGATTCAGGATTTCTCCATGATCGGCGCGGGCGAGCGGGTTTTGGTGGCCGTTTCGGGCGGGGCGGACAGTCTTGTCCTCCTGAGGCTCCTGGCCAGTCCCATGGTCTTCACGCCCCCCTTCGAGATCGTGGCGGCCCATATCGACCTCGGTTTCGAAGGCGACGGTGGTGCGGGGCGGGTCCTGGAGCGTCACCTTGCCGAGGGGGGTTACGATTTCGTCCTGGAGAGGACCGATTACGGCCCCCTGGCCCACAGCCGGGAGAACAGGAAGAACCCCTGTTTCCTCTGTTCCCGTCTCCGCCGGCGCCGTCTCTTCGAGATCGCCGCCGAGAGGGGCTGCCGGGTCGTGGCCCTGGCCCATCACTGGGACGACGTCATCGAGACCCTCCTGATCAATCTCTTCTACGGCCGGGAGATCAGCACCATGCTCCCCAGGCAGACCATCTTCGCCGGGGAGATGGCCATCGTGAGGCCCCTTTTCTATATCAAGGAAGAACTGATCAAGAAGTACGCCCGGGAGTGCGCCCTCCCCGTCACGGAGAACCCCTGCCCGACGAGCAGGACCTCGCGGCGGGCCTACATCAAGGATCTCATCGGGCGCCTCGAGGAGGAAAACCCCCTGTTGCGCCATAACATCTGGACGGCCCTCTCCCACGTGAAGGCCGATTATCTGCCCTTCGGGGTGCGGAGGGAGGGTTAGGATGACGGCCAAAAAGAGGGAGGGGGGCGAAAAGGTCATCGCCCAGAACAAGACGGCCCGCCTCAACTATTTCATCGACGAGACCTACGAGGCGGGGATCGTCCTCGTCGGCACGGAGGTCAAGTCCCTTCGGGAGGGCCGGGCGAACCTCAAGGACAGTTACGCCTCCATCCGGGACGGGGAGGCCTTCCTCCACGACCTCCACATCAGTCCCTACAGCCACGGCAACAGGTACAACCACGACCCCCTGCGGGTCCGGAAACTCCTCCTCCACAAGAGGGAGATAAAGCGCCTCTACGGCAAGTCCCGGGAGAAGGGGTTCACCCTGGTCCCCCTGCGGCTCTATTTCAAGAACGGCCGCGTCAAGGTGGAGATCGGCGTCGCCCGGGGGAAGAAGCTCTACGACAAGCGTCAGGAGATCAGGCGCCGGGACGAGCGGCGGGCCATGGAGAGGGACCTGTGGCCGAAGGGGCGCTGAGGGCGACATGGGCCTTGACATTTGGTCTCCCTCGATTTAAGTTAAGTCACGAAGCGTTCTTTTTCAGGAAAATAGGGGGCGAAACGGTTTCGACGGGGATAGTTGAAGCTGCAGCAGCGTGTCGAGGTTCCTACAGGCCTCGTTAAACAGGTAGGAAAACGATAGTCGCCAACGACTACGAATACGCCTTAGCCGCGTAAGACGGCTAACGTCCCTCCGGTCACTCCCGCCGGGCCGGCCGGGGGCGTCATACAGGCGGGATAGCCGAACCTCCCCGCCCGGGGGAGGGGGTGCGAAGATTGACCGGGCTGGCCGATGTTTTCCCTGCCTGCGGGGAAAACAAAGGCGAAATGAAAAACACAGGCTACGCACGTAGAACCTGCAGTGGAATATTTTCGGACGGGGGTTCGACTCCCCCCGCCTCCACCAAGCAATCATCCAGGACAAAGCCCTCGGAAATCGAGGGCTTTTCATTTTTGCCCCCTCGGTGACGGCCTGTGTCAAATCTTGAAAAATGATTGCCGCGCCCACGCCGGTGACGGAGGACCCGCGTTAGAAGAGTCACCGATCGGCCTACAGAGCCATGCTGTGATCGCCGCAATGGGGCCACCTCCTGATCGCCGCAATGGGGCCGGGTAAAGATACCCCCTTTGCCAATGTAAATGATGCCCTTACCCGGGGAGGAGCTTTACGGGAAAAGCCCTTATTTAATCGTTTTTCCCGGCGGGCCCGAAGTTTCCCCCCCGCCGGGGGGTGTTTTTGGAAAAACAGGGTGACGCAAAGGTATGCCGGAGCTCCGGCATAGGTAAACTATTTGAAATCATTGAGGAATCGGCGATGGACAAAAAATTTTCCCGCCGTTTTTCTTCCCCTCTACCCGGAGGGGGGAGGGGGGATGGGTCGGGACCGAAATGACCCCCGGTGTCCCGGCGCCGGGCCCGGGGAAACGCGACGGCGGGACAGTCGCCCCAAGAAGGGATCTCGACACGGCGGACCGGACCTCCGGGGGCGGGCAGGCCATACGTTTTTGACTTGAAAACTCGCTGTCAATATCGGCGTATCGTTGGGATCACGACGAGAATATCGAGAAAGCTGTCGGGGAATTCATGGGCCATTATAAAGAAAGCGGCATGAGCTTAATGCGAAGTCACGTAGGCGGCTGTTACAAGAGCGCCCTGAAGACAAAAAATAAGAAGATATTTGAGTATTGCGCCGCGATAATCAG
>Ga0208198_1000781_pt1 | contig 32495 bp, 15 predicted proteins | sample AD_JPNTR2_MetaG_FD_184446 | JGI IMG/M metagenome (GOLD analysis project Ga0208198, IMG submission 184446) | Active sludge microbial communities of municipal wastewater-treating anaerobic digesters from Japan - AD_JPNTR2_MetaG (SPAdes) (version 2) | ecosystem: Engineered > Bioreactor > Anaerobic...
ATAAATAAGATATTCAAGGTTGGGACAGGTGGCGTAATGGATATGCTGACTAAAAAGGATAATGAGACTGAAACGGATAATGGGACTAAAACGGATAATGGGACTAATAGTGGTATGGGAGATAAACCAAACTTATCTACTTTGCCTAATATTTATGTACCTATAAACGAGAGAATTTTAAATGAAAGGTTACTAAACGCAACTATTTTTAATTTTAAAAAGCCTATATACAGGACTATTTATGATCCAGTGTTGCCGCCATGGGACGTACGCTCTAGTAATTTTTTATATGATAAATGGGTATCTTATTTTGATTTAAAAAAGCCTATTTTGGATAATTATTCTTTAACTTTCAGAAAAAGAAAATAACAAAATGAGTTATATGGTGATAAAGAAAATTAACATAAAACTTTATAATAGTATGAGGGCATAACTATGACTGATTTTGATATATTAAAAAGTATGGCTGATTTGAACAATTTTATTCAAAGGCAACAAGCCAGTATGCTACAGCTATACCAATTTGACTATGAGCAGAAGAAAAAAGAAGCCAAAGATAAACTTATCAATAAAATAGTAAACGAGAAAAAAGACCCTATTGATGCTGCACAAGAAGTAGACAAAGAATATCAAGACTATAATTTTGGTAATGATTTATTAGTAACAGGGTTGACAGTAAAAAAAATGATGCCCGCAAATACATTTGCTGAAATAAATAGAATAGATAAAGACAAGCCAGTATATATGGCTGATAATGGTTATGCTACAGAAAGAGATGCCTATAGTAATTACACACCATTAGAATATAACTATGATTTAATGTTTTATAAAGAAACTAATAATGCTATAAAATGGGTACAAGTAACATTCAATGGGGGGGTTAAAGGGTCGTTTATGAATGATGTGCAGGCTAATATAAAATATAATGGAGGTAATCCTATAGTAAGTATAAGCGTTAAAGATGGTGACCAAGTTAAGGTACACGAGTTTAAAGATATACACAAAAATCCATTACAAGATAGAATTGCAAAAGAACTCCAAATCAACAACCCTTATATGATTCAAAAGATTGTAGAAGGTATAGGTGCAGGGTTAGAAAAACTCAATAATGGAGATAAACCTTTAAGTTATTATGGTAGTGGCAACAAAGATGTAAAACTTGGCAATGAGAATGTTTCTCTCCCACCGACAGACGGGGTAGATTCTCAAATTGACTTATCTAGCAATTTTAATAATTTATTAATATCATTATTCTATATGGATAATGCTGAATATTCAAATCTTTTAAAAGCACATAAATTCGTTTTAAAGGAATCAACAGTGGACAAGGGTAGTAATAAATACAAGAAGGTATGGTTTGAGATATACCAAAAAGAAGATAATATAGTAAAACAAACAATTGAAAAGATAGGGAACAAAGCTCTTTTAACTGCTGCACATATATTTGAAACAAGAGAACTAACAAAAGCAATTATAAAAAAGGGAGACAAAGAAGAAGAACATTTTGTACTTAATATTGGTACTACTGAGGATGAATTCGTAATAAATGGTGGGGAAACAAAAACTGTAGTGTCTGGTAACCAAGTATATCGTCGTGTCCTAGGTAGTTCTATAGATAATGGTATGCCAATTGTTATATATTATACTAAGGTAGGTGATGAAATTAAGAATATTGTAGGGGCACGGATGTATCTTAGCGATAACGAGAAGCAACACATAGACCAATTAAGTAATCATATAATGAATAATGGACCTGTCAATGCAGACTTTGCATACTTTTTGAATAGATTTAAGAAAGCATTGACTGACCTTACAATAATAGGGGCATATGCTTTTGCAACCAACAAATATCATACTTCATCTAAAGAAGATGTTGGTAATATTACTTTAAAAGAAGGGACTATTGAATTAGGATCAGAAGAATCGTTGTGGAATAATAAAAAACACATTGCGTTGATAGCAAATTACGACCCAAACCTAACGAAATCTATATTATCAATTTTGCAAAGGTCTACTAGATTGAAAAATATAGGTGACATGATTAGATAATAAAATAGGATAATACAATGGCAATAAATTACGACAATAGTCAGTATGATAATAATGCACAAGAAACAATAAATAATGAACAACTGTTCCCATCATTTAAACCTTCAAAAGGTAAGCCTAATGATGTTATATATAGAGGTGCAAAAAGGGATGTAACATATGCGGACTATATATATTTTTCTGATATAATGCATTATCCATATGACCTTATTAGGTTCGTATCAGAGAGTAACGTAGACAGCAGTGTTATACAATATATGATAGACAATAGGAAAATACCATTGACGCAAGAATATGCAAATGGATTAGAAACAGTTAGGAATATATTAGCTTCTATTGCGGTTATGAACCAGAATGGCAATGCTTTTGACTATGATAAAGCAGCCAATATAGTTAAGGATATAAATTTTAATATTTCAATCCTTAATGATTTTAGAGATTATATAGTAACAAAAGCTAGACAAACATTAAGTAATTATAATAAAAAGCAAATACCAAAATTAGATATTGATACAATAAATACTGTTGCTGCTCAGAATGGTATAGAAGTCAATTATCGCATTAACGAGCGAAGGGTAAGCGTAACACTTCGAGATGGCAATAACATTAGCGTTAATAATAATGCAAAGAAAAATGAACAGACTACGGCACAAACGAACAATAGCGAGCAACCTAGTAAGCAAACGGATACCCAGCAATCCCAAGCCAATACAAACAGCAACGGGCAAACTAATAACAAACCTAAAAGTGATAGTGATGGGGCATCATATAATTATGACTTTATTGTTACCCCGTCCAATATAGCGAAGCCAGACGCAACGTATGTAAATTTACCATATAAGTATAACCAAAGTATCTATAAAAATAAAAATAACCCTTATAGTTATAATATTTATATTAACACTAAGATAGAAAATCCTCTTGCATATAAACCTACAAAAAACATTGCAATATCTGAGAGACATTCTAGTAATCTGGAAATGCCTAATTTTTATGATTTGACTCTTGGGCAAGAAACGAATAAACGTGAAGAAATATTAACTGATAATGGACTTGATCCTTTCGATGTAAAACTTGCGGCAAATCAGTTATGGACTCTATTACTACAAGCAAAAGATTCGAGAGATAATACTGATGACAAAACTAGATATATAGAAATATTAAAAATGTATAATTTATATGATAAAAAAGAACTTTTCGATAAAATATTAGATCAAGTAGGTTCAAATATAATATTGGAAGATAGTTATATTAAAATGAACTTAGACTATAAAGAGTCAGAAATTATTGACGATATATTGAATAATGATAGATTTAAGACATATTTTTTGATGAATGTGTACAATTTATATATGGAACTATCACATTATAATAAATCATATGCACATGCAGTGAGGCCAGTGAATTTAGATATTAGTCAATTAGTTGAAAACATTGCTTCTTCATTTGACAAAATATGGCATGGTATAAAGGCTATTTTTGGTGCAAATAACCCATATGGTGCTGTTGATGAATACGAAAGTATGCTCAGAAAATATGGTCCTCTTTTAACCGTAATGACTATAGAAGCAAAAAACCTAGCAGACGAAATATATAAAGATAAACATGTTTACATTGAAAGTAAAGGTAAAATTATAGAAAATATAAATATAGATAATTTGACATTATCTAACGATTTATCATCTGAATTTAAAAATTATATACCTTTGGGTGGGAAAATAGAATTAGGAGGTACAAGTACAGAGAGTATAGCAATCCAAGGTCATGAGGATGCAATTGTCCCAATAGATCCTTATGCGAGAGTATTAGCATTAACTGGTTTGCCGACGTATCCAGATAAAGATGGAAATATAATTGTCAAAATGCCATACGAATTTGACCCGAGTATATTATCTAACACCCCATTAGGGCTCGCATTATTTAATACTATAGACCCGAAGAAAGAACCTAAAGTAGCAAAACGATTTTATACAAATATAATGGATATTGCAACTAAAGGGGATTATACCGGTCAAATGAAAATGTTTGATGCAATCGTTGAAGGTGTAGTAATATCAATAGCTTTTTCATTTGGGATGGGTCAAATAGGTGCAGTGGTACGAGGATTACAGGCAGCAAGGATGATGTATGCAGCGGTTACAGTTGGTAAAAACACTGCCAAAGTTGTCCAAATGGGTAAACAAATTGCAGAGATGCATAGGCTATCCCAAATAATTGCTGAGAGTTCATTGATAAAAAATATTTATTCCGCAGAAAAATTAGGTGTTATGGCAAGATTCTTTTCTTATGGTGCTAATGCAGAGTATGTATATGCTACTAAAGCTACTGAGGTTGCATTATCTAATTTAAATAGATTCAAAAAATGGAGTAAACTAACTGGATACAAAGTATTCTATCAATCAAGAATATATATGATGAATCCAATATGGGGAACAACTAATATTGCAAATTCTATTTTATCGGGAGAATTAAAAAAAGTAGATAATATTTCGGACTTAGTTTATATCTATTTCAAAAGCGCTGTTGAGAATTGGTCGGAGGCATACTTCGAAACTAATACGATAAGATATCTAGACAAAAGGGCTGCAGCAGAAATTGGCAAAACTATGAAAAAAATAACTGATAAGACTGGGGAGTATATTGGTGATATAATTAATGAATGGATGGAAGAAGTCGTTGGTGGATTGATGACAGAGGGATTTGGTGCTATCTTGCAAGGAGTAGGCAACCTTACAGATATTAAAGCATTCAAATTTAATAATAATTATTATGATTATGCTGAAGTAGCACCTGCTTTAGTAGACTATGTATTAAATAAAACATTGCACTTAACATTATTTAAGGACAAGCCTTTAGAAGGTGCAGCGGTAGCTAGTATGGCTATGGTAGAAGGTGCAACATTAGGAATATCCACATCAATATTAAAAGTATTCCATAATATTAGATTAAAAGATTATCTGATAACTGATGATGAAGCTACTAAGTTATTTGGGTCTATAGCAAATAAAGAAAAATTACATTTTATTAGTGTGCTACAAGAAGCATTATCTTGGAAAAGTAAGCATATGAGACCAATTACATATGCTAGTATTGGAGGTGCACCTTTAGTAGAAGGGGCTAATGTTACAATAAGTGATAATATTAAGACATACAATATAAATGTAGAAACTGATGTAACATATGATACATATAAAGATTATGGAGTGACGATAGAGGATGGTGAGAACACTATAAAAGGCTCTTTGCAAATATATCCTAATAGTGGTGAAATGAGATTAAAAGTTGACAATATTACATATTCAGTTAACACTGCAGCACAAGCTAGGATGGACGTCAACGGAGTTGATACTGAGGCAAAGATGCTAACACGTGAAGACAAACCAATTATAGTGAAAACGAACAACCCAAAACTGATGAATGAAAAAATCGTACAAGATAACCAGTATAATAATGATAGTGAAAGAAATGTTGCAGTATTCAAAGTGAAAGATGGAACTTTACATGTTTCTAACAGAATGTTGGCAAGTCAAGAAGCTGAAAACACTAACAATTTAAAGGAAGAAGATTTTAAAGACACAGGTATTGCTATAAGAAGTCAAGAAGATGCTGCTACTATAAAAGAAACATTACACAAAGTTCATTTAGCTTTGCAAGGTTCTACAAGCGAAGAAATGGTAAATTTAATATTGAATAAAGTTTCAGCTACACAAGTCCAAATGCAGCAAGATATAATAGAGCAAAAAAGCAAACAGATTACTACCAGATTTGAGACTGATTTAAATAAAGCATTAAAGGATAAAATACAACTTAGAACTGAACGTAGAATAACGGTAGACAATCAAAGAATACTTGATAATAAAAATAAGTTTTTAGGAGCGGTAACTACTTTATTAAAAAATAAAGGTGCAAGTGATTATGTAGCGAATTTTATAGCGAGTGCTTTAGAGAATTTAGCTTTAGATGCAGCAGTAAATGAGTACACTGACCCTAATAAAGTTAATAGACCTAGAGAAATACTACGAAACATTGAGAATTCATTAACTAAATTAAAGAATTTAAAGTTTCTTGACACAGTTATAAAAAATAATCCTACTATAACAACATTAACACAAATAGTACAAGATATTTTAGCAGAAGGTGGTATAAAATTAAAAGGGTCAGATATAACATTAGATGATATTGTTTTATCAATAGTATCATATGCCACAGGTGGTGTCCCAAGTAGACCCGTAGTAGGTGGGTTCAAACAATTCCATGAAGTTTATAACAAAGTTATAAATAGATACTATCAAAATATATTTATGAATTTAAAAAGTATCTCTAAGATTGCCAATGATAAAGAATTAAAACCAATAATAGATGAAGGATTGAAAAATGGCAAATCAATATATGAAATAGCTGCTGATGTTTTAACTAAATATAAAGATGGGAAATACAAAGAAGACCATTATTTTAATATGGCTTTGACAACATATTTAACACATTTACAGGCTTATGTAGAAGATGCAAAAAATAGTAGGATGATACCAATCGCACATTTAGGGCAATATGATGAAAATAAAATAGACCAATTACTTGATGATATAGTTGGGTCAATATTAGAAAAAGACATGGATAAGGCGGTTAATAGATTAGTAGAGAAACATAAAATGCCACTACCATTAGCACAAGCTATAGTCAATATATTGAAAATGGCAGATAATAATATAGAATATCTTCGTGATAAAAAGAATAGAACTGAAATTATAGAAAAAATTGTGCAGATAATGGATAAGTATGCAGCTGATTATCATGGCAAACCATTAAATCAAAGTTTGATTGATGATATATACAACATATTGGAAAAACAAATAGTATCTTATGATTTCAATGACCGTGACTTATATACCTTAGGTATAGATATGGGAATAAAAATAATAGATTCAAATATGAAATCATTGATTAACAAACTTGCAGCAATATTAGGCGATATAATTGCAATTGATAATATGCCAAATTATGAAGAGTTTAATAAAGAATTTAGGAAACTTAGGTCAAAATATGATAATGAAGAATTCCAAGCTATATTTGATAACATAGATATATATAAGTACAAGCATTATAAGAGAACAGTTGCAAAAGCCAAATTATTAGTATACGTATCATTAAAAGTACAGGAATACAATGGGAGAAATTTTGAAGCGTTAGATGTAACAGAGAGAATTATTTATGCGCAATATCTATCTTTACTATCAACAATAAAAAGATTTAACTTAGAAGGAATGAAATTATTAAAGAATGCAAAAGTAAAAAGAGCAATCACTATATTACAAAATGAAATAAAAGATTATAAAAAATCAATAGAAGAAATTATCCCTGATGAAATAATTACAGAAACAGAGAAAAAAATAAGTGAATATTTAGGCATTGATATTAAAATAAATAAAGAAATATTAGATAACACTTACAAGCAAACTAATAACATAATTAGGGCAATAGAAGAAGCCTGCACGGTAGAAGATAGGAAATTACCAAGAGTAAAAAGTATTGCATTCCATTCAATATTCAGGGTAATGGATGAAACTAAAGCAGACAACCCGCAACAACTACGAGTAACAGAAATTCAAAAATTAGTCCAGACATTAGCAACTAGTCTCCATACTAGGAATGAAATGATACAAACATTAAAAATATCAGAAGTATTATTAGAGAAATATCAAGAATTAGAAAAAGCTATAGAACACGTTGAAGAATTCCAAAAAGTTTCAAAAGCACAACAAAAGTTAAGAGCAGCATATGAGGCATTAACCGAACAATTCAAGGACGCAATCTCACATCTATTTGAGGATACAGAATATGAGTTTAACCACTTATTAAATCCCGATTATGAAGATTATAAAAGGAATAAACTTGTATTAAAAGAAAAATTTAAGATTGAAGATAAGATTGCTGAAGACTTAGAAGAAATGTATAATTTATTGAAACAAATAGAAGATATCTATGGACTGACTGAGAATGTCCAAAATGTATATGATATTGTAGCACACTGGACTTCAGTAACAAAAAAAGAAGCAGAATTTACGTACGATTTATTGAAAGAACGAATTGAACGTATATTGAGAAACAGCAATAATTATAGTGATATAGCATTATTACATAAATTAAATAAAATATTAAATAAAATATCCAATATAAATAATGACAAAATCATTGGAAAAATTAATGAAAGAATTGAAAAACTAGGTAAAATAGAAGTTATAAAAAATATTACAACTACAATACAACAATGTGAAGGCAAATTTAATAAACTAAAAGAAGTAATCAACTCGAAAACGATACTAGATGTTCTGCACTATTTGCAATCTCACAACATGAGTGATGAAGAAGTAAATAAAATTTCCAAGTTATTGTACACATTATCCAAAATATTGAAAACGCAAAACACAATGCTTATTACGCCAGAGCTTATAAACTATATGACGCATAAGAATGAAATATTAACATACGTAATTGATACGTTAGCAATAATTAACACAGGGACTGAAGTAGATTACGATAAGATTAAGAAAATCAATGTAGCATTATTAGAATATGAAGGCAGTTATGATAAGGCACAAATAATTGACGACGTCGTTGATAACATAAATGAGCTAATAAATAATGGCAAAGAAGATAGACCTACACAAGACCAACCTAAAGTTGAAGAACAATCTAAAATAGAACAACCTGCTCCAGAAGGACAAGTTAAGGTTGATGAGAGAACACAAGCAGAACAAAACTTTGAGACAGTTGATCTTAATTTTATGCCAGCGGTAACTTCACAAAGTTCAAAAACAAAAATAAATATAGATAATTTTGTCAAGTTCTTATATTTGTTTTCAACAATTGATGAAGTATATGAACATTATGATGAAGAATATATCGGAAAGTTAAAATGGATATTAGAGAATTTAGTAAATAACGATAATTTCTTTAAAAATGAAATATTACCTAGAATAGCTGAAGAATATGGGCATACTTTGGATGCAGTAAAGATTGCATACTACACAATGTTGACTAATTCGCGTAATATAATTGGGGAAGAGCGAATAGAGAATAAGAACGTTAGGGAATTCTTAGCAGCTAAACAAAAAGAAGTAGACAATTTAACGAGTGCAAGGCGATATGAAAATAGAAAAGTATTGGATAAACTTAGGGGTACATTTGATAATGACAAGGTGGAAGTGATTGTCGAAGAACCTGTCACTGTAATTGTAGATGAAAATGGGGTAAAAAAAGAAGTAAAAAAATATGTTAAAAAGCCAACTGAAACAAGTCTTGGTGATATAATCTATAATGCGGCAACAACTATAATTATGGAAACACTTGGTAATTCCACATATTTTGCGTATTTTACTGGAGAAGGTGAAAAATTAAAAAAACAATTTAAAGACGAAATAAGTGAAGGAATAATATATAGGGTAAGGTATTTATTAATAGATATGTTAATGAAAGATGCAAGTTTTGTAGAGAATGTTAAAGAGATTTATAGAAATTACGATGGGGATAGTGAAAAATTAGGGGAGAATATTCATAGGTTAATGGTGGACTTTATATATAGCAATCATGAATTTACAGATAAAGCTACATTTGTTATCAACAATATAGTAACTGAATTTGTTGGTCAAGACAGTATAGATTATGTAACCAATAGTATATTCCAAGATTTATTAAATGATACAAAAACCTTCAAACGCACTTGTACAACTAATTAAAAAGAGGTAATTATGGGGAACACAGATTGTTTTGTAACTTATCAAGGCATAACTATTCCAGAAAACAAATTTAAAAAAATAGTGAAGTTAATCGCAACCAATAATTCTGATACATTACAAGATATAGTAGATAAGGTAATAGAAGAATATGGGTTAGATTTACTTAATTACATAGATGAGAAAGACCTTAAATTAGACGTAGAAAATTTAGTACGGATAATTACTAGTAAGATAGACAACGAAGAAGTAATAAATAGTAATGCTGTAAAGAAATTATATTACTCACAATTTTATTATCGAGAGATAACCACACTTAAGAAGATAGCATATGCAGCCTTGGACCAATTATATAAGAGCGATAAAGATAAAAGGAGTCTAATACTAGCAAGGACATTACCTAATTTGGGGGTACATATAATTGACAAGGTTGACAGACCAGATAAAAATAATAATATAGCTGAATATTTTTCGGTTGTTGGTGATAATTTATCCTCCGATATAGATAAGAAAAAGAAGAAAAACATAGGGATACATAAACGTTTAATGGTCCCTAAATATGTTAGTTATGATGACCATTTGAGTGAATTTTATGATAAACATCTTGATAGTTTAAATGACGTTGAGCTAGTTGATTTATATGAGGAATATTCATCTTCAAGAGCTGCAAAAAAATCTAGGAAAGTAGGCGGCAAATACGAGAACATAACTGAAAGTGGGGAATCCCAAATATTAGCAAAGTATAAGAATTATTATACAACATTCAAAATATTGGTTAAAATCGGTGCATTAGATGATGCAAAAGTAATTTATAAGCATATGTTAGATTTTGTTGAGAAAGAATATAATAAAGATTTAGATAGTATGTCTGAAAAAGAACAAATTGAACTTATGGAAAAAGAGATTAATGACGCTATAGAAATACTCTCCAAAACAAGTGTAGATACTATAAAACATTATGAAGAGACAAATCAGTTAGATAATATGACTTATGCTTATATGTTGCATAATAGTATTATGGATTTCTATACATTGAATGTTAAATTCCAAGTAAATAAAAGCAAAGAAGAAACGGAATATAAAGTATTAGATTTAAACAATTTAATGCGTAAGATAGATGATTTAGACGAAGATCGTTGGATAAATGTGTTAGAACTGCAAGGTGATACTGAAACTACATATGTGATAAAATTAATTAGGGATTACTTAAGTGGTAATATAACAAAGATGCAGCTACTCGCTTATTTATCTGCATATGGATTCAAAAATGTAAAATGGCAGGCTGATGATATAGGAGTTTCATACAAACTAGACCCATTGATTTATTTAGGGTTGACACCAGAGGATATAGTAGTTAAGACAGATAAGAAAAATGGTAATAATAACATAGTTTTAGATGAAAATACTATTAATTTTCTAGATACTATCAAGGAAGGCATACAAAAAATTCTTGTAGAAGAATTGTTAGCTTATTTAGGTGATGATGCAAAAATTCTAATAGATAATATTAAAGTAGAATACATATACACTATTAATAAAAAAGATGCACCTATAGCTAAATATTCACCTAAGGATAAAACAATATATATTAATATTAACCAAATACTAAACGAAATAAAAAAGAATGGTGAAACTGACGGGGTACATTTCACCCCTGACCTATTTGCCAGAAGGTTCTCTATAGCGTTGTATCATGAGTATGCCCATGCATTGTTAGACTACATTAAATTAGATGAAGAATTTTACAAAACATTTGATAGCGTTATAGCTGAACTTGAAAAAGTAACAAATGATAAATATGCCAAAGAATTAATCGATGCGTATAAAAATAATGAGAACAAAGACCATATCGCAAAAGAAATATTGATGGAAATAGTTACGACTGGGACAACATTAAATAGAGCTATTGACCTTATTCCCGATATGGACGCAGCGATACAAAGTAAAGCCATCACACATCAAAGCACGCTTATATTTCTTGCAACTTTATCAAAGTATAACAAAAAAGTAGATATAATCCATCACCATATATTAAGAAATTTATTCCTGCAATTGGAACGTTTAAGTAAAGCACCAATAGAAATAATCGATGAGGTAAAGAATGAAGAACCAAATTTTCAAAATAATGAAAATAATGAAGATTACAGATTATCTACATTCAACGAAGAGAATAGGCAAGAAGAACAAATCAAAGCAAAAACGACAGTCTCCCAAAAATTAGCACAAAAAGTGCAAAACACCATAGACGAAATAGAAGAATATAATGACACACTAGAAGAAATAAAATCATTTGTTAAACAAAAACATTTAGATTTAGCACTAAAATTAACAGAAACGACACTAAACACATACAATTTGCTTACAGCAGTTAGTGATATTGTTGAAAAGATTGATAATAAAACATTAATTAAATATGGTGAGGAAAGAACATCACTTGTTGATATCCCATTAGACCAATTCCTTAGTTATTTTATAATAGATTTAAATAAAGCTACTAATATAGACCCAGATAAATTTGGATATTTATTAGCACTAAGATATACTTTATTAGACAACGATTACAAACCAGATATAGTCAATGGCGTCCTTAATGAAGAGAATATAGCAGCAAATAATAAATTAATAAAAAGTAATGTAATAATGCTATACACAAGATTAAGTAACTACAGGAAATATAAGACATATGATATTGATAAAAATGCAAAAGAGGGTATCTCATTAACTGAAGTTACGATAAACAAAACTGAATTCAAGGAAGGTAGATCAGTAAACACATTATTAAGACAAGAAGTTGATGTAGCCAAAACGACAGAGACAATATTGAATGCTTTAGGTATACAAGGTGATTTTGTAATATTTAATAAAATAAGAGAAGATGGTATTGAAAAAGAAACTTTTATTGGTAGAGATAAATTAGGCAAATATTTTGAGCCAGAGAAATTATTGCAAATGTTATACCCAAAAGGAATAATATATCTAAACCCATTTGGTACAGCTAGCTTAGAATGTGGTATAGAGTTGACAGATTTCAATAATATAAATACCAGATTAGCGATTGGGAAAGCAATTAATAATTTCCTATTTGATATGGGGATTTATATCAACAACTTGAATGTACCTGTTGAAAGGAAAGAACTATTGGCGAAGAATATTACCTATGAATTAGACCTTATTGGCATATATAACAATATAGTTGTTAACACAGCAAGAGTATGGGAAATAATAGATAAAACATACACACACCAAAAGCGAGATGTAAATATAAATGATAAAGATTACATAAAAAATGTAATAGCGGATAACTCTCTCATGTTTGATGGAACAGTCCCTAACTTAGATAATCCAGACCACGTTGCACTTATTGACGCAATTGCTACTAGATATATCACTTTATTACAAAATATCCAGTATGCTAAGCAATATTCTGCACATATAAAAGAAGTATTAGATATTATAGATAAAATAAAGAATAATAGCAAAGGATTAAAAGAATATGAAAATTATCCTATGTATAAACAATTAATAGATGACCTTACCAATGATAGTACATTAGCATATGATATACAAGCTATAGCAAGATTTGGTGATATAAGTAAATTATCAAACGTTTGGTTAGCAAAAACTACAGTAAATAATTTGACAGCTGAATTATACAGTACATATTTTAGATTTATAATAGAACAATTAAAACGTGGCAATAAAATAGAGAATTTATTCAATGATGAGGTAAGGGCATACTATGATTTAGACGTATTAAACGTTGAAGAATTAAAAAGGCAAGTAATAGCAAGCCCAAAATTTAGTGCATTATTATCTGTTATAGACGAATTATTAGACAAAAATAAAAGAGTTGAGAAATACGATTTAGATGTCCCTGTAGAAAATTTCATAGATGAAGAATATAAGATTACAATATTGAATGTAGAAGCTGCAGAAAATATGATAAATGCTGCTGAACAATCCAAACTAGATGGAGCTTCATTATGGAGTACTGGATTTGATAAAATATATAGGACAATGTTTGGAGTAATAGATAATTATCCACCGAAACAGTATATATTTGATATGGAACAAGGTTACTTTGGTAAACAAGCAGGGCATAGAGCAATAGGCTTAGTAAACGAATTTATGGAATATTTTGGACTTAGTGTTATAATGCCAACAGACAGTGAGAAATTACAGAAAGGCAAAACACACAGAATAACAAAAGTAAACGTAGCTACCAACCAAGTACAAACTGAAGGTGGGATAAAGAATGCTGCACGTTGGAAAGGTAAAGCGACTACACAAGTAGATATTACAATAAATGTAGAAGATATGACCTTTGACGATGCATTAGCAATGTTTGTTGCGTTAAAAGAACTAAAGAACAAAAATACAGATAATGAAACTATAGAACAATATGAAAATAAAATAAAAGAATTTATACAAAGATATTCTATAAAAACGTCAATACAAAATGTACAAAGAATAGTAGAAAAAGAATTCCACGAAAGTGTAGCAGGTAATGCACAGATAATGAATGCTACAGGCTTTATACACATACATGGAGTAGGACCAGTATGTGGAACAAAGATATTAGATGGCTTTCATTCAATGGTTGAAGGGCAGACAGAAATTATTAATATGAAAAGTGATGACCCTTCATATATAGCCAATGTGGTTATAGGCAGATTAAGAAAAATATTTGGGGGTGACAAACTCAGAGTATCACAATTTATAGAGTTGTCTACACTACCTTTAATAGAAAAAGCAATTGTTGATACATTAGAAAAATATAAAAGACTTTATGGACAAGGATACGACACCCCAGAAGGACTTATGCCATTTTTAGACACAGATATATATGAGAAAATAGGATATAAAACTCTGAACAATGTTTTGGATGTATTCAATATTAATTTTATGGAAGGTAATGTAAATACCCAGTTAAATAAAATTGCAAATATGGTTAAATTAATTACTGATGAGAATACCAGTATAAATAAAATAGGGTACATTGCGCAGTTATTAGGGCAAACTGATTGTTTATTTAATTTATTGTTAGTGCAAGAATTAACTTATTCCATACCAAGTGTTATAGGTATACTATCCCAAGACGTATTAAAAGATGATTTATTAGATGCGGTTAAGTATAGGAGTGAAGGTGCAATTGTAGTATTGTCACCTGACCTTGGTCCATATAGTAATTATCAAGAATATTATAAGGCTGAAGTTGCATTATTAGACTTAAATGATATAGAAGAAAAAGACTATTTATCTGGTAGTTTAATTTTAAAATATAGACAACAACTTATAAGAGCACTTGGAGATACTGGTGAAGATAATATTGAAGAAAATATATTAGCTAGAGGTCAGGAAACATATAACACACTTGCTAAAATTAATGAAATATTAGAAACTATAATGCAATTGAGAGCTAAGTTAGAAGGGCTAAATAAATCTTGGTATAAAACTTCATTAACAGAACAAAAAATAGCTGACGAAAATTATGATAAATTATCAGTTAAACATGATAAATTAATCAATGAACTAGCTGGGATTGTCGAGAGCATAAGCACAATAAATATGTTCGTTATATTTTCTAAGAAAAAACTATTTACAGAAGGGACAAAGAATGCTTTACAGGCTTTAGAAAAATTATATAATGAGATGGGTAAATCTGATATAATTAACAAACTTAAGCAAGTAGCAGATGATTATAGAAAAGATAAAGGATTAAAGATTGAACCGGGTTATGTATTAATATCAGATGATTTAGCAAAAGAATTATTTATTTCTGTAGGCGATAGGTTATTCAGTAATATTACACCAACATTAACTTCATTCTCAGTAACTGGGTTAAAAGTTGTAGGTATCATTCCATCTTCGATATATAATAAGAATACAATAATTGGTTCATCAGAATATTTGCAAACAGAAGGTAGAGACTATGATATTGACACAGTAGGTCTACAAATATTTTTAAATGCAATGATACAAGATGATTTTAATATTGATGATTATAGAGAATATATAAAAACGTTTAATGCAAATACAAAGAAATTTTTGCGTGGGGTATTAAAGTATGCAGTAAACAAGGGGTATTTGAAGATAAAAGAAAAGAATATAGATGAGATGCCTATAGAAGAAATATTCAAGATATTCTCTGACAATAACAAAAAACTTGAAATGATGAAAAATTTCTTTGGTGAGAGGAAACTTTTTGGTGATGATAAGAATATATTTAAGCTCCCAATGTTTGCAAAAGATACACTTAAGATATATAAATACTATGGGAAAGATGTAGGTCCTACAATTAACTTAAGAGAACATATCCAATTAGTAGCGTCGTTAGGCTTAAGTGTAACAAAAGGTGAGAATGTAATTTACGATAATGGAATGCTTGACCCTGATAATGTTGGAAGTGATGAAAATATGACACCTGAAGAAAAGAAAAGTATGGTAATGTTTTATAGTTTGTTAGCAGGTTACATAACAGACGCTGAATTAGACTTCCCAAAGAATGATAATAAGTTGCATACTGATATAGAGATGACAAATGCATATATGAAAATATTTAACATCAAGTATGCAAATGCAAGAGCATTTATAGGAGCTTTGAATGAGATTACAAGTGTTTATTCTAATATAGCAAGATGGCTTGCAGCTGAAGACGAAGAGAATAAATATATAGCAACATTAGAAAGGATAAATACTGCAAAAGAAATGTTAGAAGCATTAGCTTCAGATGAAGGGTTAGTAACAAGTTATGGAGTAGTACATGCTGCAAATAAAGATATAAATAGTGCAAATCCTATATTTACATTTATAAACAAATTAGACACTGACAAAATATCAGCAGCTGATAGGATGTTTGTAAAGGGAAAAGTAACAACTGAAGGGATAAAACAAGCCTTCAAATACATAGTACAAAGGTCAATAAACAAATTACTATCTACATATGAATTTAGTTTTGAAAATGAAAAAGGTGAAAAAGTAGTATATTACGATAAAGAAGTAAACGATTTTTGGAATAATACAATAAACAATATAATAGATGCAATGTTCACTAATTTGAATAGTATTAGAACATATGCTTTAAACGAAATTTTAGGGATTAGCAAAGATGACCCATTATATAGAAGGGCACAAGGTAGGCAAGTTACTGTGAATTATAGTAGTCAATTATCTATGGATATAATAGTTAAATTAGTTATGAGGTACTATGGACTCATAAGTGACGAAATTTATTATTTGCGTACATTGGGTGCAAACAAATATTCTGGTGTATTACCAGAAGATTTGCAAAAACGATTGGACTACTACACAAAATTGTCTAACTATATAAATTATATCTTTAAGCCTGTAATGATAAATATGTTATATAACGATAGAGATTATGCTATAAGATTAAATGCAAGTTTAGCTAAACAATTTACTAAATATGAAAATACTGTAATAGAAAAAAATAATGTTGGGAAAAAAGTTGGTGAAATGTTCAAAACATTTGATAGTGTAGGCATTGCGTTTAGAGAAGCGATGGGTATGATTGATAAATTATCACAATCAAAAAAGATACAAGAGTTAAGGTTTTATGACCCATTAAAATACAAAAATCAAACAGATATTAGTGAAGATATTGAAGCCGTAAATAATCAAGTTCAAGCTCAATATAAAGATATACAACAAGAAATTGAGGATTGGCAAAGTTACTTACAAAGAGAACTATTCAATGGTATAATAGAAAATTATAGTGGTGCGCAGGCAGAAGATAATAGTGAGTTATACCCAGATACTGAGGAAGACAATAGTGAGAAAGGAAAAATTACAGAGTTACCATATCAGCGAATTGACCTTACTAAAATTCGAACAACTGTTACAACTGATAATGGGCAAACTGTAGAATTATATTCAATAGCTGGCAAGACTATTAGACACACATTTATGGTAAAAGGTGGGCTTTATGCACTTGCTTTAAAGATGTTCCCAAATGGTAAACATATCAGAAGGAAATTGCCTATCTTAGATGAGATATTCTACAGAAGTCCTATATTAGGTAGAGAATACACTACAAGTATAGATAGGGAGAGTGGGTTAGCAAGAGCACAAATAACACCTGTTAGCAAACAAAGCTACACAATATCAGAAATAGTACAAAAATATGAGAGTATGTATGCTGAATTAGAAAAGCGTGATATAGAACTCAAGAATTTAGTAGAGAAACATAAGAGCGCCTCGAAATATTTAGATAATACATTGATAGAAAAAGAACAAGGCGTTTTTTATATGAATGCTACAGATATAATAGATTATTACAGATTTAATGTATATGACAAAAATATAGTATTGACTGTATTGAACCATTATTTAGATAAAAAAGAAATTGAAATACCAGCTTCCTTAGCGGAAGATATAATATTACAATTATATGCATTTAACAAAGCAAGGAAAAGCCTTTACGTTGACGAATATCGTGGTAGCAACATTATGAATATGTCTTTAATATTGTTTAATAATGTCGTTGTATATGAGCAGATTACACGAGAAGGCACAAAAATAATAAAACAGCATATTGATGAATTTAGGACGGATAGGGATGTAGCAAATATCACTGTAGGCAAAGAAGCAGCAGGGTTAGCAGCGACAGCTTTAGCACAAGGGGTAAAGGTTATTATGCACTCTATGAACTTAAATCAGCTACTGAATAAAGTAAGCAAATATAACTATGGTGGACTGCGAGCTAACCAAATAGCCCCATATATAGACAGAGCAAATGAATTAGTAAAGCTATCGGTAGAAGAGATAACAAATAAATATAAAGAAGCTGATAAATATATAGCCAAAATAAGCAATATAGAAGTAAGTGAAGAAACAATAAATGAAATTAAAAGTGGACTAGATATACCTAGTTATTTGAATTTAACGCCATATAAAGCTATAGAGAAATTATATAATGAAGTAAATAGATTATATGAAGGTAAAGAACAAAATAGGAAAGATACAGTATATGCAATAATTTTAGCAATAAGCCAAGATATCAATTCACAATTTGCTCAAAATGACATAATATACCATTTGGAAGGGTTAATCCCAGTAAAAGTTATTAGTGCAATGGAGAAATTGGATGATGTTAAAATAATCGATTATGATTATCTACAAACAATAACCAATAGGAAAATACTATTAAATCCAAGAGTAATCAAAAGGTTGTTAAGTATGCAACCTGCAGATGTTACTACAGATGGTGAAAAATTTTATCAAGACAATGGTGAAGACACTATAGGATTCCAAGTAGGTAGTAGTATCAGATTGCCACTTGTGCTAAAGAAAGGGCAAGATACAGTATATATGCTAAAAGTAAAAATAGAAGGTGAATATAGATGGGTATTATTTAGGACACAAGAAGAAGTAAGTGCTGACAATATTGAATTATCAGAAATACCATATATAAAATTAGATACTATAGATATGCCCAAAGATATAAAAGCTGAATTTGATAGTATGGAAAATATGACTGAAGAAGAGAAGAAGAGCTTTAAAAGGACTGTTAGATATAAAATGTATTCGCAGCACAGAATGTATAATGCAGAGCAATTAGTAGAATGGATAGAGAAGAACAACATCCAAACTTATAAACTACTATCGAATTTAGTAAACGTATTAGAAGATAAAAATCTAATAAACACAAACATAGAAGATGAAACTGTATTCCAGAATTACAAAAACATACTAAAATATTTTTCCATTAGTAAAAGTGGCACTCCACAAATAGATATAAATATAAAAAATATAATAGTATGGGACATACTAGAAAATATTATAGGGGGTGAAGATTTAAATTTCACATTATATACATATAAGGGTATTCCTGAAGCAAGGATGGGTAAGTATACCAAGCTAATAGAAGCATATAATAAATCCAAAGGCAGGGAAATCCAACCGACAGTAGGCAAATATGATAGATTGCCACAAGATACTACACAGATAGAAAATATAGAGGATGTAAATATACCATCTCGTATAATACTCCACTATGATAAAACAAATCCAGAGAACTTAGAAAGTTTGAAGAAAATGCTAAGTTTGCAGTTAGGGTATTTTGGGGTATTGACTAGTATAGTTCCGGGATTAGAATTAGGTGCTTCAAATTATCCAATAAATTTATACAAATTTGCTTTAAGATTTTCACCAGTTATGTATCAACATCTTGTAGAAGGGTTAGAAACTACAGAAGCACAAAAAGACAAAGTTTACAAAGGTGAATCCATAGAAGACATATATTACAATTTGAAATATCTTGATTTAGGAGAATCGATAGAACAAATAAATAAGAAATTAACCAAGCGTAAATCCCAAAGGTTAAGTATAACCCAAGTTAATACTATAGAAGAAGAACCAACTACAAATTTAACAGATATATCAATGTTTAATAGTCACTTACAAGATATAGACGACTTGATTAATGAAAAAGTAGACCCAAACGATTTTGAAAATTATTTAGATGGTATACGTCGCAAAGTTAGGCTATTAGAAATTACATTATCTTCGGGTTCTAAATTACCAAACGAACAGAATTCTATATTTGAGAGAGTAACAGAAGTAGGAATAGGTAGAGATAAAATAGACGTAGTGGAAGGAGCTCTAACCACATACATAGAAGAATACATACAAATGGCTAAAGAATTATATTCAGCGTATAGAATAGTAGCAGAAAAAGAAACCGCACGTAGTAAAATGCACGCTGGTGGTGGGAATAATGAAGTTGATACTCCAGTCTTAAGTCCAGATATAGCACCAAAGATAGCAAATATTTTAGGGGTAAATATTGCAAACTATAGAGCTAATAGTACTCAATATTATATCAATGCAGTTTATATATTAAAAATAGCGTTGAAAGAAATAAAAGAATTTGTTAACCAATTAACAACATTATATGAACCAGAAAGTGGCATTTGGTATTCATTAAAAGAAGAATTTAATTGGAACAAAAGAATTATAGACTTAGATAGTAAGCCGATAGGTTTCAAACATAATAACATTAGTTTATTTGGCTTTAAAATATTAGACCCATTTACAGGGACAAAAGATATCAACGGGTTTCATATTATAAGAGCAACAGGTAGATATACACCTATAGGAGACGATTTATTACATTTAAATGAATTATATGCTTATGTAAATAGTAAAGCTGACGAAGCAATCAAAGTATTGAATGCCAATCTTGTCCAAGAAGAACAGAATATGAAAACAATATATTCAAATTTTGTAAGAACTACTGGTAACATTACTGTTGATACATATGAGATAGGAAAAGATAACACTGAACAGGGAGAAAATAGTGGAATTAAGAAAACAGAATTAACATCAGATGAACTATTAACTCAATTATGGACTGGGATTGCAAAATCAAAGAAAGTTGCATTCTACAATAGCACTACATATAATACAAGTAATAAAAGTATAATAAAGTTTGACCCTAATTATAGAGGATTAGTATTAACAAATGATGGGTATAAAGAAATACACACTAATAATTTAGACGAATTTATATCTAAGTTTGATACAATAGAAGTTGAAAAAGAAACTGATGAAATAATATTATCTGAAACTATAATAGATGACCAATTACAAGGGACATCTACCGATTATAAACAACAATCAGTATTAGAGGAAATCAACACGGATGTGGCAAAAGTAGAGGTTATACAAAAAGAGACAAATAATACAGATACAAATGAAGTACAATTAAGTAATGAAGAAGTGGATGACCTTTTAGAACAGATGGGAGTATTGCAATCTTTAGGAGGAATAGAAGCTACAAATCCAGAGCAAGCTGATAATGGGGTAGAGAATGTAAAAAAAGAACAACCAGCAGGCTTACCAATAGACACTAAAATCTCTGAGCATGAAACAGTTGTAGGCAAAAGAGTAGTAACGATAGAAGGAGAAAAACCACAAGAGGAACAGAACGAACTTAAACATTTGGATACAAATGAAAATATAATTTTAGAGCCAACTAAAAAAATGACTTTGCAAGGATTTAAAAGAATAATTGGGGATGAAAATTTAGCTAATTTAATATTATCTAAGTTTTATGAAGCTGAACTTTTTAAAAATAAAGTTATAAAATATAAAGCTAAGAATGGTAATATGCTATTCAAGACCTTATTCAGTATTATGAACCACGTACATATTGAATATGCAAACACGATAGGGATTATTAACAACTACTTTAGAGAGATGGCTTCATTGATAGAAGGCAAATTGCCAGAAGTAGAGAACCATTATTGGTCTACATATTTTAAATTGCGTAATTTGTCAGAGGCTTTTGCAGTTACAAGTGCAAAAGATGGTCATCCTTTATATAAACGACCAGAGTTGAACACGTATCACGATTTTGAATATGCAATTTCAATGCCAGTATTTATGCCTAAAGTATACGATATAAATAGTGTTGCTTTTAAAGACCAGTATAATAGTTTTGCTATAAGTAGAATGCTCAATTTGAACGATAGTATTGATTTTATGAAAATAAAAGACTTGATACAACTCATAACTAAAGAGTATACTGACCCGAATAAGAGGTTCAAGAGTTCATATTTCATAGATAGAAGATTACAAACTGATAACACAGTAGACGCAGTTGATGATAGGATGATATCATTAAGTACATTTAGACAAGATTTAGTGGACTATATATTTAGAGAAGTAAATACTGCATTAGGTTATCACGCAATTAGTATTGGGGAAAGAATAAAAGAGAACCATAAAGTAATCGACGCAATAAAACTTGATATGATGGCTAATGGTAAACCATCATATTTCAAATTAGGACTTAAAAAGATTGAAGATTTGGAAGAAGGTGAAGAAGTAGTATTCAAAGTGATGGTTGTATTTGGACCAGACAAAAAAATGGCTAGGAACTATACAGGTTATTATTTAGCACAAGACGAAAATACGATAACCATATTGAACAAATCGGGGACAGAAATTATAATAATACACAAGGATAATATATTTGGGGTGAACGAAAGGACGCCTAAAGGTTATATAAACGTAAATGAATATAGCAAATTAAATGAAAAAAAACCATTTGTAGCGGCAAAATTAAAAATCAAAAACATATTAAATATTTTAGCATACAGATATAGGAATTTAATATTAAGCAATATTAACAAATACATAAGTGGTTTTTTCAACGGTGTACAAACATTTATAATGAGATATGCAGGATTTAGTTACAACAATTTGATAAACAGTAATATACATGGTGACACTAATTTAAAGAATGAATTAGAAAAATTAGACACAACATTAAAATGTTTACAATCACAAGATTTTGCATATAGTCGTGTATTCAATTTTTATTCAAAACCAAAATTGATAACATTATTGTATTATAATTATCTACTTGAAATTCATAGAAGACTTGAAGCTAACAAAATTAATGGTGACCCTTTAAATATAGAGAAAGAAATTAACGAAGTTGAGTTATTCAGAGAACGTACAGTTACTAGAGCTAGGATAAGACGTTTAGAGAAGAAAATATTAAGATATAATTTGGAGAATGTAAAATTTAAAGGTATAGCAATACCAACATTTATGCAATTATATAGGGACGCATTAAGGATACACAAAAGCAATCTAGCTGGTGAATTAATGACAACTGGGGAAGTAAATCTATTAAACACTGTTGTACGAGGAACACTATCGGCATATAATAGTATAACAATTGATACTGCACAAAAGTTTGCTTTAATTGAAAGTATAGCTAAGTTCTTCGTTGCTAGATATAGTAAAACAGATACCCCGATAAAGAGATTTGACAGAAATAATGAGTATGCATACTCAATGAAAACATATTTTGTATCGATAGTGAATGCTTTTGATAATTTTGCAAGATTGAATAAGAATAAATATATTAAAAAATTAAACAAAGAAGTAAAAAAAGCTAGTGCTGATATAATTCATTCTATTAATACTGAAGGACCTGTAATGGGAATATTCAAGCAAATAAAGAAATTAAAAATATTAGCTATTATATTCTCTAAATTTAATTTCAGATTTATACCTAAATTTTTCGAATTATATTCACTGATACATTTTATAATTGGCATACTATCAAACATATTTTTCATTGAGATGGCATACCGCAATGGCAAAATAACATATAGCCAAAGGGAAGTTGCATATGAAGAAATGATATATAAAGCAATACCTGAACTATTGACAAGAATAATTGGATACCAATTATATAATACACAAATTCCAATGGTTATAACATATATATTAAACACAGCTCTAAGAACATTTGTCAACTATGAAGTAGAGAAAAAGATAAGAAAAGAAGTCTACAGTACTAGGACTTATTCGACTGTGGATGATATAGAATATAGACGTAACCAAATATTTGCATTTACTATAAATCTTTTAGGTTCATTATTAGTTACTTGGAAAGGTACACAAATGACTGGTCAGATATCACATGAAGATATAGGCGTAGATATAGACTTTACTTCTATATTCAAAAGTATTATGGGACAAATACCATTTTTTTCAGCAATTACTTATTTTTCTGGATACGATAAAGCAGAGAACAAATTTTTGTATTTCTTGTATTTAATATTAACAGACGGGAAATATCCTACAACTAGAAAACTTATACAGAGGATAGACTAATATGGCTTCTAACACAATAGATAGTTTAAATAAAATATTTTTAGATAATACTGATATAAATAATCTAGGTATAGTAAGATGGGCTAAATATGTATTCCCACATTATATAACAAATGATATAGCCCAATATCAAAAGGAAATATATCACGAGATATTATCGTTATACAATCCATTATTTCGTAATAGATATGAAAGAAACTTAGAATTAGTTGTATTTCGTGGTGGTGGTAAATCCACTATCACGAATTTTTTGATACCTTGTTATATGATAATGTACAATGGGCATACTTCCAAGATAAAGATTGACAATGAAATAGTAGAATGTAAGATAGATGAGGGACTAATAGTAATTGTGTCTAAAACTTTCACATCAGCACAAGAATTCACACAAAGGATAAGGGACGAATTTACTACGAACAAAATCCTTAAAGTGATGAACAAAGGGAAAGTAGAAGAAGCATTAGATGATATAACTGGAGAATGGACAAAAGCAGCATTTAAAATCAATGGGATATATGTATTAGCCGTAGGTACAGGACAACAAATAAGAGGTAAAGTAAAAGGGGCTTCAAGACCAACTACAATAATATTTGACGATATATATTCGGAAGAGAATATCAAGACTGCAGAGAGTAGACAGAATATACGATATTGGTTTTATAATGCTGCAATGAACACAATAGATGATATTAAAGGTAAAGCAATAGTAGTAGGTACAATCGTACACGAAGATACAATTATTACAGACTTAGAAAAAAATACACAATGGAAAACAATTAAATATCCATTAATGCCATTAGAGAAATTTGATAAATTTATAACAAATTATTTAGATTACGATATTGATAGTAACATATATAAATTAAAATTTAATGATATAAAAGACCAAAAAGAAAGAATTAAGAAACAAAGAGAATATTATGATAATATACAGTCGGAGTTATTTAATGACTTATCGTGGGCAGATAGGATAGACTTATACAGTATTGCACTTAAAGTTCAAGAAGCGAGTATGAACCAAATGTTAAGCTCAATATATCAAGAATATTTTCATATCACAATATCTGAAAGTGATAAAGTATTCAAGAAGGAATATTTCCAATATATAGATGCTAAATTCAGAATAATAAATAACAATACATTTGTTGATATAGAAGATAAGACTTATCCAATAAATATAGAATTTGGAGTAGACCTAGCTGCAGGGTTACAAACATCTGATGATACGTGTATAACAATAGTAGGCAAACTGCCAGATGAGAGGATAATAATATTTAACACTATATTTGGGAAGTTTGGAATACGGGACGTATTAAGAGATGAGACTGCAAACAGGTATAAAAAAATAGAAACGAATATAGATAATATATTGAAACGAGGCTACGTAGATGAGATTATAAGACAGATATATAAATGGAGACCAAGTAAAGTTAAGATAGGTATAGCAGGTCAAGAGATAGCTATTATAAATGAAATGAGAAGGATATTCACAGAAAACAAAATATATGTTCCAATATACACATATACACAAACGGCTAAACAAGGGACAAAAGAAGACCGTATCAAAGATATTCTATTACAATACTATCAGACTAAGATGATATATCATAATATGCCATTAGAGAAATTAGAATATCAATTAGAATGGTTAGGCAAAGTAAAAAATGATGACGTTGCTGACGCTACTGCCAACGCAATATTAAATTTAGGAGTTCCTTACCACATATATATAGACACATCAAAAGAAGAAGATATATACATACCAAGATTTACTAAAGATATTTGGCGGTTAAATTAACCATATAATTCATCTAGAATAGAATGGGGGCAATATTCACATCGTTGATTTATCAACTTTAATTCCCAATCAATTTGCGATTTTTATGCGTAATCATAAGAGAAGATAAAGACTAGTCCCATTGGGTAAATATATAAAGCAAACATATATAGTATAAGAGTACTAAAGTAAAAATATAAAGCGAATATTATGATACAAATAATTGAGGGATGGATAAGTAAAAATATAAAGGGAATATTATAATACGAATAATTGAGGGATGGGTAAGTAAAAATATAAAGTCCATTAATAATATCCAATAACTTAACAGTAGGAGGTACAAATGAAAATGTCCAAATTTGAGAAATCCACAGCGAAATTTATTGAAGCTATGGAATGGGAGTACAAGTTATTCAAAGATTTAGAAAGCAAATATAGCTTAACTGATATTGATTATATTATTAATAAGTATAATCTTAAAGTTTTTACGTTGAACGATTTTGCTATATCGGAAACATTAGCATTGCAGTATCTATACTACAAAGATCCAACATTTAATAAAGCATTAGAGATTGCTAAGCGCAAAGGATTTAGTATTGAAAAATGTAATGCTTTACTATTAGCAAATTTATTATTTTTAGAAAATTATATTAGTTATTTAAAATATCAAACAAATTATCAATAATAATAGGAGGTTATATGTTCGAAGAATTAAAAGAAGCCAAACCATATGATTATGATTTAAGATATTGGGAATTACATGTCTATCAACCTATAATGGAAAATATGATGAAAGAGAAGAAATATGAGAGCAAAGAAGAAGTTATCAAAGAATTAGATAAGAAATATGATCCAATCAAATTCCCAATATTAAGGGGACAAGCAGCAATATATTATTTATATGTTATGGACCATATTTTAGAGATTGCATTCAAATTAGCAACAAAAAAAAATTTAGATTTGTTACAATGCAATTCAGAAACATTAGCAAGTTTAATATTTAGAGAAAAATTTAGAGAATATCTAGATACAAATTTTATCCATTTTATAAAGCCTAGAACTAGAGAGGGAATTTTCAGTTAATAAGTATAATACAACCAATAACAAATAATAGGAGGGCGAAATGCCAAAAGTAAGAATTGATGACGTAAATCTTTATTTCAAAAGCATTAAAGATATGGAATATGTGTTAAGCCATATGTCACTATTATCAGTGCAATTTCATATTCGTATAATTAGAAACCTAAAACTTACTCCAAAAGATTTGAAAAGATTTAATAATACATATATAGAATATAATGGAGTAAGAATATACACAAATGATAATATACAAGATGTAGCAAACAAAATAGGAATAATAACAGTTAAAAGAATAAAAAACAAAGATAATAAAGATTAAATAACTTATGAAGAAAAAGAAAAATATTAATTGAGATATGACAAAAAAAATATTATATTTAAAAGCGCTATTCTATTAAGTGCGTAATTCATTAACAAACCAAAATGGAGTTTTAAAATGGCAGATTTAATCATTCTCTACGGCGAAAGTGGTACAGGTAAAACCACATCATTACGTAATATGAATCCAGCTGAAACATTTGTAGTGTCTTGTGCAGGAAAGAAATTTATTGGTTGGAAGAAATATTACAATGAAGACAAAGCAAAGACTAATATTGTCTTGAATATTGAAAACCCAATGAAAATATTAGACATAATGGATTTTGTTGACAAGAAAAGAAAAGAAATCAAATATTTAATTATTGACGATTTTTGGTATAGTATCTCACTTGAGTTCCTAACAAGAGCAAAAGAGAAAGGTTGGGATAAATATACTGATTTTGCAAATTATTTCACATTGCCAATGTTAAAGATGAAGAATTTAAGAGAAGATTTAACAGTAGTATTTATACTCCATACGGAGACTGAAACAGTTGAAAGTATAAGATATAGAAGAATAAAAACATTAGGCAAACTTGTGAATGAAAAGATAGGATTAGAAGGATTGACAAATATTGTGCTTGAGAGTACAGTTTATAGAGATAATGAAGGGGCATTGCAGTATGCTTATAGAGTGAAAAATGATGGTGCTTCAATAACCAAAACACCATTTGGAATGTTTGAAGATAATGTTGAATATATCCAAAATGATTTGAAAGCATTCTTTGATATATATAATAAATTCAAAGAAGAAAATATGTAATAATAACTTAAACAAAAGAGGGACAACATATTTAGGACCATTCTTTTAAGATAAAAATATTTAAAGTGTATAACAATTATTAAAATTAAAAATAACAGGAGTTCAAAAATGCAAACTATAAGAATAACAGAAACAAATAATAATTATTATTCAAAAGATGGGATAAGAATTAACGATTACAAAATTAAAGATATCATAGCAGATGAAAATAATAAAAAGATTTACTTTACATTTGAGAATACATATAGAAGATATTATTTTGATATATTCTATAATAATATGCTTAGTTATAAATTTAAAAATATTTGTTTAAAATTAGGAATTACAGAAGTTAGGATTGACAAAGATATGATAGTAAACAAAAATGATTTTATTGGGAAGTCATTAAGATTATTAGAATATGTTAATGGTACTTATAAGAAAGATGGCAATGAATATCCTAACTATATATTTTGGAACAGAGCATATAATGCGAAAGATAGTTATGAGAAGATTGTAGAAGAATTTAAAGCAGCTGGTATCTCCTATAGTAAGCCAAATATTAATAACAAATCTAATAATGAGAATTATCAAATAGCACAAAATTTAGATAATATGAATAATACACCTGTTGTTGATGATACAGTTCCATTTTAGATAAATACTAATAAATGATATAAAGCCAATTAAACTAAACTAAAAGGCTACATATGTACTATGAATATGTTGAAAATTTGACCAAAAGGGGTAAGTTTCTTACACCATTTGAATTATCAAAGGTGAAGCCTAATTTAAAGCCTTTATATCGTTCTATGTTTGGTTATGATGATGATATTATAGACTATTACCAAAAGAATAAAACAACTAGTGGCTATGCAGGAAATAGATTTATACAAACAATAATATTAGATGTTGATACAAAAGAGAGTGCAATAGAAGATACAATAAATGTAATAGAAAAAATATATGAACTAGGTTTAAAAGAAGAAAATTTTGCTTTGTATTTTTCAGGGCATAAAGGATTTCATATACATTTACCAAACATATTCGATATAAAGCCTTCACCTGACGCTATAGTAAAAGTTAAAACACTATTATATAAAGTGTTCAAACAACAATTTGACAAAGGTCTGCTTGACAACATATATGATGCAGGACGTATTATAAGATTGCCATTAAGCATAAATACAGGAAGTAATTTATACAAAGTTCCCCTTACAGTAGAAGAATTACATAAAGAGATAGAGTATATTATGGAGAAAGCTAAAAAGAACAATTATGAATTACACAAAATCAAGCCGATAATAATTGATATACCAAAAGACGAACTATTAATAGTGCAATCAAAAGAAATAACTCCTATACAGAATTCACCTAATATACGTCATTTATCTCGTAAGTACATATGTATAGAGAATATGTTAAGTAACCCAGCAATTGTAGGACATAGGCATAAGATGTTATTAGTAATAGTATCCACCTTGTTAAGAATTGGAACACCAGAAAATATGGTATATAAACAAGTTAAAGAATGGAGTAATTTAGATAATGATGAATTAGAGAAAATATTTGAGAGTGTGAAAGAAAAAGGTTACCATTATAGTTGCGAAAATGAATATATGATGAAATATTGTGACAAACAATGCATTTATTACAATAGGAAAGAAGATAAAATTATTGAGACGGCAAAGGATATATTAGAAAAATACAAATATATGCTAAATACTGAATATATTGATTTAGACAAATATTATAAATGTGGTATATTTAGGATATATCCTGAAGAGTTAGTAATTATAATGGGCGATACTGGAACTAACAAAAGTACATTAGTACAAAATTTAGTTACACTATTTGGGAAAAGCATATTATATATCAATACAGAGATGGGCGGATACTTATTATTAAGAAGGTTTAACCAAATCATAAAGGGGAATAAGCAAATAGATGAGACGGATATATTTGACAATATAACTTTTATAAATGACAAAATAACATTAGAGCAGCTTGATAGTGCAATCTATAATATTAATCCTAAGATACTAGTGGTGGATGTATTAGAAGATATTATAACTAATGCTAAAGATAGTACGCAAGCTGGTAGTATAATAGCTACAGAATTAAAAGCAATTGCCAAAAAATATAAGATAATAGTTATAGCAGTGCATCATATTAATAAGCAAGCAGGTTTAGCAAAAACTGTTAGTGTCCACGCAGCTAAAGGGGCAAGTACAATTGTACAGAAGGCTGATAAAGTATTATTTATAACAGCAGAAGATAATAAGAGGATATTGAATACATTAAAATCAAGAGATGAAAACAAGATAAAATTAGAATTTGTATTTGACCCAATAACATTTAGATTAATAAATATTAAGGAGTTATATGAAGAAAATAGTGGCAATTGATCCGGGCAAAAGTGGGGCTTATAGTATATTTGAAGGTGACCAATTTGTTAATGTTTATTATTTAGATGATTTTGAAGATTATAGACGTATAATTGCCTATAAGCCTGACGCTATAATCATTGAATATGTACATGCTTTTCCAAATCAAGGAACAGTTAGTATGTTCACATTCGGCTATTATACGGGAATAGCAATAATGACAGCAATGTTAGCAACAGAAAACGTTTATAAAGTAGACCCCACTAAATGGCGGCGATACTTCAGATTGTTAACAGGTAAGTATGCAGAGCGTAAAAGTAATGCATACCTTGAAGCTAAAAAATACACAAGCAAAGTAAATTTAAGAACAGCTGACGCTTTCTTAATAGGATTATACGGGATTAAAGCACTAGAACTATATAAGGAGTAAACAAATGAGAATTACATATCATAACAAAAATGGTACAGTTCAAACAGTATATTGTAATGTGACTAATAATATCACTGGATTACAAGCTGCAAGAATTTTACGCCCGAATGATAATTTTGTAGAAGTTACAATTGATTATAATAATATTACAGTTAAATATAGCAGAGAACAAGTATTAGAAGGTATTAAAGTAAAACAAATAGGAGAATAATTATGGAAACTAAAAAAATATTAGTAAGCCCAACAGCATATAGTATGTTAGAAGAAGAAGGAGAAGATATGTCAAAATATGAAATATATGTACCAGAAGAAGAAATAGCACCAGACCCAACAGAAGAAGAATTAAAAAATATTTTATGGGATTTAACAGATGAAGATATAGCATTGCATAATATATGGAACGTAACTAGTGATGAATTAAAAGAATTAGAGGAAAAGGGATTGTTTCGTAAAATAGATAAGAGCAATAAATAAACATTACAGGGCACTTTATGTGCCCTATATTAACAAACAATGAGGGGTAAACAAAATGGGCAGAAGAATATTTATTACAAGAAATATGCACTCATTTATCAATTTGAATTCTAAAAAACGTGTATCAGAAGATATTAAGTACTTGTTAATAACAGCATTAGATTTATTGAATAAACGACCAGAACTATATGAAGAATGTAAATTTGTTTGGGAAACAGCAAGACCAATTAATATACCAAAAGAATTAGCAGAACGTGTAGAAAAAACAAAGCCAGAGAATATGCCATTGAGCAAGCATATAAATAACCTAATACAAACATTATTATACAACACACATTTTGTATTAGAAAATTGATAAACTTAAAATAAACAAAAAAACAAACGGAGGATGTCATGAAACTTAATTTTTTCCAGCTTCGTAAAAGTATAAAGGATAACAATTATACTCCTGTGAAAATTAATTTTAGAAAACCCTTATACTTATGTTCATTAAATGTTAACCAATTAATTTCTTTATCTTATTATTTAGATTTATATTTAGACGTGATGGAAGGTTGGGACTTTGAAAAATTATATTTAAGAAAGACAAAAAAGCAAATATTTCTTGATGGAGAAAATATAGCAAAGCCTATTTATATTTGTGAAGCAAAAGATTTAGAATTATAAAAATTGTGATAAAAATAAAACTTTAAACATAATAAGGAGATTTAACATGTTTACAGTAAAACCAAGAACAAAAAAAGAACTTTTAAAAATTATTAACGATACCATTGCTGAAAAAGGTTATAATTGTGACTTGAATTTTATC
>Ga0208198_1000785_pt1 | contig 32412 bp, 30 predicted proteins | sample AD_JPNTR2_MetaG_FD_184446 | JGI IMG/M metagenome (GOLD analysis project Ga0208198, IMG submission 184446) | Active sludge microbial communities of municipal wastewater-treating anaerobic digesters from Japan - AD_JPNTR2_MetaG (SPAdes) (version 2) | ecosystem: Engineered > Bioreactor > Anaerobic...
AATGAATGGGAACTACGCTCAGGCTACGCCTTCGCTACGTTCCCATTCAATACAAAACAAATTCAAAGAAAATGATTATATTTGAAACCAAATTTAACTTACATTACACACTTTTAGGGATACTACCTAACTTTGCCGGACGCAAAAAAACGAAACTATATGACACTGAAAGAAATTTTAGCAGTATCCGGACAACCCGGTTTGTACAAATTAGTTGCATCTGCCAAAAGAGGGATAATTGTAGAAAATATCGAAACCAAAAAGCGTGTTTCCGTGGCAGCGTCGGCAAAAGTGAGCTCATTGAACGACATAGCTATCTTTACGACAGGAGAAGATAAGCCACTTGTAGAAGTTTTGAAATTGTTTAGAGAGAAGTTTTTCTCGGGGCAGGCCATCAGCCATAAATCTGATGAAAAACAACTTCGGGCTCTCTTTGTAGAAATATTACCCGACTACGATCAGGATCGTGTTTATTTATCGGATATTAAAAAAGTAGTTCAATGGTATAATCTGCTTCAAGCTACCGACTTGCTCCATTTGCTCGACGTGAAAGAAGAAACGGCCTCCGGCAGTGAATCCGACAATAAGTAAGAATAGGCTTAATTGTTGATAATCCGGTGTACAAATTACCGGATTGTTTGTTTTCGGAGCATAATGTTTTTAAATCATGGGCATCTATTCTTCCATATCCGATAAATTTGACAGCTACTATCGGTATTACTACGCGCGTCAACATGAGCAGTCGAACCTCGATATGCTCCAATTGAAATACGAACATTCTTATAAAGTATCCGAGTGGTCACGTTTGATCTCTGAAAAGGAAAATTTATCGGAAAATATTGTTGAAATTGCCGCGGTGGTTGGGCTACTTCACGATATTGGTCGTTTTCTGCAAATCGACACCTATTCCACGTTGGATGATTTGAAATCGGTAGATCATGGAGATTTGGGAGCCGAAGTATTGCTTCAAACCAAAATGACGGATGGATACCCATCCGAAATTCAAACAGCAATCATTTTTGCAGTTAAAAACCATAACAAGCGAACCATTCAAAATTATCCTAATCGGGAGGCTGAGGTTTTAACGAAGATTGTACGAGATGCCGATAAAATTGATGTTTTTCGGGTAATGCATCACCATTTAGCCAACGGAACGGAGGAACAAAAAAAGTCGGTTCTGTTAAATCTTCAGGAAAGCAACACCATTTCACCGCAGGTCGATGATTTTATTCGTCAGAAGGTTGTGGTCAATAAATCGATGGTTAGAACCACACTCGATTTTAAACTGATGCAATTAAGCTGGATTTTTGATTTCAATTTCGGTTCATCGTTATCAATCATTCGAACTTCAATGCATTATCGATACTTGCTTGATGATGTTGCTGCTATATCAGGGTGTGAAGGAATAGCCGATTTAATCAGGAGCTATTTGAATGAAGTGAAAAAATGTGAAAGTTGAATAATGTACGTTTAATTTTTCTTTCTTTGTATTCGGAAATTTGCATTATAAACCATAGAAAATCATTGAATTATGCAACGAGTTATTTTATTTCTAATGCTTGCGGTTATCGTTGTATCGTGTAACCAAAAGGAGCTTGAGCAATTGCGCGAAGAAAATGCGAAGCTAAAGAACGAACAAAGTCAGAACGAAGAAGCACTGTATGAATTTGCTCAATCGTTCAATTCGATTCAATCCAATTTTGACAGTATTATGGTTAAGGAGGGACTTGTTACCAAGATTACCACTTCGGGCGAAAAATCAAAATCGGCTCAGGAGATTGTTAATGATCAGGTTAATGCCATCTACGATTTGTTGTTGAAGAATAGGGAAGAGATGGAAAAACTGCGCCGCAAATCGGGTCAACTCAGTAAGAAAAATAAGGATCTCGAAATGATTATTGAACGATTGAATCGCGAATTAGAGGAGAAAGTTGTGGAGATTGAGATGTTAAGAGGGCAGTTAGCTCAGATGCAATATCAAATTACAGGGTTGAATGAAAAAGTGGATAGTTTGGGAGCAGTAACTTATCGGCAAAAACAAGTTATTGAAAATCAACAGACAAAAATAACGGAACAAGACTCTGCCTTGAATACGGTATTCTATGCGATTGGCACCGAAAAGGAACTTAAAGCGAATGGAGTCATCACAAAGGATGGAGGATTTCTTGGAGTTGGAAAAAGCAATAAAGTTACCAACGATTTGAATTTGAATTATTTTCAAAGCGTAGATAAGCGAAAATTTCACTCTTTAAAGATTGGAGCAAAAAAAGTTACGCTCTCCACACCGCATCCAACCGGAAGCTATCAACTACATGGAGATAAGGTTATTGATAGTTTGACGGTAGTAGATCCTGAACAATTTTGGAGAAATTCGCGCTACTTGGTAATTATTATTAAACACTAAGGTTATATTCCCTTGTTTGACAAATTAGGGAAGGATATAAAAAAACTGCCTGAAACAATCAGGCAGTTTTTTTATGATTTGTGGTTTATTACAAATGGGGCTATTTGTTGAAGAGGAAGGACATGTAGGGCAGCTCCGAGTTTTATGGCTTCTTTAGGCATTCCAAAAACTACGCACGATTTTTCATCCTGAGCAACGGTAATGGCACCTGCCTCGCGTAATTCAAGCAACCCTCGGGCGCCATCGTCGCCCATTCCGGTCATTAAAACTCCAATGGCATTGCTTCCGGCATACATAGCTGCACTGCGGAAAAGGATATCCACCGAAGGGCGGTGACGGTTGATGAGAGGACCGTTGGTTACCTCAACGTAATAGCGTGCACCGCTTCGTTTTAGGATCATATGATGGTTTCCTGGGGCAATAAGCGCTCTACCACGGATAATTGAATCGTTGTTTTCGGCCTCCTTGACAGAAATTTGACAAATATCGTTAAGTCGATCGGCAAACGAACGGGTGAAATGCTCGGGCATGTGTTGAACAATAGCAATTCCCGGACAATCGGGGGGCATGGCCATTAAAAATTCCCGTAGAGCCTCGGTTCCTCCGGTGGAAGCTCCAACAACGATTACCATTTCTGTGGTCTTAATCATGGATTGACCTTTGACGAATGGAAACATAGCATCGGCACTCAACTTCGGCTGAACTTCCATGGGAGAATTAAATGTGCGTTTGGGAGGTTCAGAAGTGTATTCTACTTTGGGCTTTTCAATAGGTTTAGGAATGGCAGCCGGTCGATCGGTGGGTGGTTGAGTGGTGTTTAGTCGTTTAAGTTTGGCACTGGCTGCAGCCTTGACAGCATCGGTAATCCGAATTTTTGATTCCTCAAAAAATTCTTTAGTGCTCATGTTCGGTTTGGTGATGATATCAACGGCTCCAAATTCCAATGCACGCATGGCTGTTTCTGTGCCTTTGGCGGTTAGCGAGGATATGATAATTACCGGAATGGGGTGTTGTGTCATAATTTTCTTAAGAAAAGTGAGCCCATCCATTCGTGGCATTTCAATGTCGAGAGTTATCACATCAGGAACAATTTCTCTGATTTTATTGGCTGCAAAATATGGATCAGAGGCAACGCCAATGACTTCGATCTGTGGATCTGAACTTAATACAGAGGCCAAGGTCTGACGGACAACCGCGGAATCGTCAACAATCAACACTTTTATTTTTGATGAAGCTGTCATTTTTCATTTGCGTTGTTGGTGATGGTTCGTTGAATAAATTTCATCATAACCGCACCGGTTAGGGTGTTAAACTGAACTTTTCTGCCCAATTTTCCTCCCGTATCCGAGGCAGCTATTTTAATTCCCATATCGCGCAGCATGGTTTCGGCAATCTCAATATTTCGTTTTCCTATGTTAAACATATTGGTTCCGGCATCAATAACTTCACCTCCGCCAAAAACCTTGGCAATAAGGTTTTGTCGTGAACAACCGGATTTTACCATTTGTTCCACCAGTTTTTCAATGGCAATATTCCCATATTTGGGAGAAGCCAACCCTTGCCCGTTCCAATATGGAAGCATGTAATGATTCATGCCTCCTACTTTGAGCGTTGTATCGTACAGACAAACAGCCACACAGGAACCCAAAATGGTGTTAATTAAATGGGGCTCTTTAGAGAAGAACAATGCTGCAGGATATAAATAATGGGTCGGTAATTCTTGTTGTGTCATTTCAAAAAGTTTGGTTTTCACCATCGTCAAATAAAAATTCATTGCCATCGAACGCAAAACCTTGCGGGTCAATATCAGGTGGCTTGGGAATGCTGATAATAATTAAGGTTCCGGCTCCAAGTTCACTGGAGATATCGATTCTACCCCCTAAAATATCGAGATAAGCTTTGGTAACGGATAATCCTAACCCGTATCCTTCGTTAACGGAGTTGATCTCTTTATTCCCTTTTTCGAAACGGTCAAAGATACGATCAAGAAAGTCTGATGCGATGCCCCGTCCGTAGTCGCGTATGGAGATGAAAAGTTCATTATCAATTATGCCCGCATTGATTTCAATTTTGCTGTTTGCCCCGCTGAATTTAATACCGTTATTAAGCAGATTGGAAAGAATCACTTTCAGCATCTCTGCGTCGGTAGGGAAGAAGAAACTTTTTTCCAGAGCCTCGATGGTAGAATAGTTTAAGTTTATTGAAAGTTTTTTTTGTCTGATTTTAAAGTCGTAAGTTTCAACCACGCTTCTAATCAAACTGTTGATATCAACTTGATTTATTTCAACCATAGTTTGGCCGGCTTCAACACGAGCAGCAGCAAAGATGTTGGTGAGTTGAAAGTCGAGATTAAAAGCTTCGCTATATATGAGTTGTGCTAAGGGTTTTGCTTTTTCAAAATCGTTTGGTCCAATGGCCATAATGGCTTTACTAAGCCCCATAATGGATGAAAATGGATTAACCATTTCATTGGCTACATTCGAAAGAAAGTGACTTTTTAAAGCCTCGCTTTCGTTGAGTTTTTTATTGGCGATTTGCAGCTCTTTGTTTAATTCTTGCAGCTGACGTAAGGCTTCTTTACTTTTTCGCATTCTGAGTTTTAGTTCCTCAAGAAGCTCTTCATCGGTAAGTTGCTTAAATTTGCTCATGTGTGGATAAAATTTGTTGGATGAGTTCGACCAATGAATTTTCGGTAAATGGTTTTTCAATAATAGCGTCGGCTCCAAATTCAGCAGCCATTTGTAAATACATTTTGGCAGATCCTCCACCGCCGCTTGATGTGGCGATTACTTTCACGGAATTGGGCTTGGCTTTTATCTCTCGTATTAATTCCAGTCCCTCTTTTTCGGGCATGATTATGTCGGTAAGTACAACGTGATAATTATTTTGCTTTATTTTTTCCATTCCTTCCCAGCCATTGGACGCTTCATCGATGATTATCGGATATTCCATTAAGGCATCTTTCAGAATTTCTCGCATAATTATATCGTCGTCAATAATCAACAATCGGATTAACATTTTATTTTCGTTTAAAGATGGTGGGTTTTAAATGCATTAATGGGACAGCCATGTTTGTAATCGATTCTGAGTGTCCAAGAAAAAAATATCCGTTGGGACGCAAATGTTGGCAAAGTTTATTAATCACTTTTTCTTGCGTTGGTCGATCGAAATAAATGAGTGTGTTTCTACAAAAAACTATGTCGAATGTTTCATTTATGGGATAGATATCGTCCATGAGATTTAAACGACCGAACTTAACTTTTTGGCGCAATTGGGGGACAATACGTACTAATTTTTTCTCCGGATCTTTAGATCGAAGAAAATATTTCTTTTTAATTGAAAGCGGAAGATTTGCAATTTTGTCTTCTTTATAGATTCCCTCGATAGCGGTTTTTAATACTTGTGTTGAAATATCGGTTCCTATAATTTGAAAATCAATGGGATTTTTGGTTTCCGCAAACTCGCTTATAGTAATAGCAATAGTGTAGGCTTCTTCACCACTGGAACTCCCTGCACTCCAGATTTTAACAGAACGTTGTCCGTTGGCTACCAGCTCAGGAAGGATGGTTTCACGCAAGAAGTCGAAATGGATAGGTTCCCGAAAGAAATCGGTTTTGTTGGTTGAAACTACGTCCATCATGTGAATTACCTCGTTGCTTCCTTCAGCGCTAAACACATAATCGCAATATTCTTTGAAGGAGCGCATTCCCAGTACTTTTAGTCGTTTTTGCAGGCGACTTTGCAACATTACCTTTTTAATGGGCGGCATTTTTATCCCATATTCGTTGTAGATAAACGAACTTAGTAGATTGAACTCCTTATCGGTGAGTTCAATGTTGTAGTAAAACAAATTACGTTCTTCGTCCATTGTAAAAGGTCGAGGAGTTTGGGTTGCTTCTTGGAACCGATTTCAAGAATTGGTTATTCTTTTACGTCTTCGGGAGCTTCTTCGGTTTTGTTTTGAAGCATGATTAATTCATTGGTACTGAAAATCAGATCGATATTGAGTAACATAATAAAAGTCTCCTCGGAATCGCGCCACATGCCTTTAATGAATTCGGCTTTATAGCGTGTGCCGATGCTTGGTGACGGTTCTATTTTTTCTTCATCGATTTGCAATACTTCACTCACCGAGTCAACCAAAATTCCCAACATTACTTCTTCTCCGTTTATTTCAACGTTGAGCACTATTATACATGTATCAACAGTGGCTTCAATGGCAGGCATTCCGAATTTTACACGCATATCGATTACCGGAAGCACATTACCACGAAGATTGATAACGCCGCTCATGTAGTCAGGAGAATGGGGAACTTTGGTAATGGGTTTAAGTTCCAGAATGTTTAGAACTTTATGAACGTTTACTGCAAAGGTCTCATTTCCCAAACAAAACGACAAATAGGTTTGAATGTTTTTGCTTAGGGTTTCGTTTTCTTCAATGTTTTTTTTCAGTTTCATAGGGCGATATTTTTATCCGATTTTTACTTCATTTTTGGCAAAATCTTCGATGAGCTTATTGGGATCAAGTACAAGTGCGACTGTTCCATCGCCAAGGATTGTTGCTCCGGAGAAAAACTCTTGCTTTTTATACATGTCGCCAAGTGGTTTTAACACTGCTTGGTATTCGCCAACAATTTCATCAACAGTAAGACCGATGTAGTTATCCATAAATTCAACGGTAACTACGCGTTCTATGTCAGGTGCGGGTGTTTCGAACCCAAAATATTTTCTCAAATAGACGTTGGGAATATTTTCTCCGTCAGCTAAAATCAAATTGTTGATGGCGTTAACAATGTAATCATGTTTATACTCAAACACTTTATAGACCGAACTTAGCGGAATTACAATATGGGTATTGTCAATTTTTACTAATAATCCGTCGATTATGGATAGAGTTAAAGGAAGTTTTATGGTTACGGTTGTTCCTTGATCAACCTGACTATCAATGTCAACCTGTCCACGCAAATCGCCGATTTTACGTTTTACAACATCCATTCCCACACCGCGACCCGACAGATTGGTCACATTTTTTGCTGTGCTGAATCCCGGAAGGAAAACCATCTCTAAAAGCTCTTTTTTCGACAATTCGGCTTCATGGCTGATAAGCCCTTTTTCAATGGCTTTTTTGCGAATTTTTTCAGGATCGATACCGCGTCCATCGTCGATAATCTGAATGTAAACATTGGTACCGGAGTAGAAAGCATTGAAGAGAATTTTTCCTTTGGCCGGTTTTCCTTTTTTAATTCGTTCTTCTGCCGTGTCTTCGATGCCGTGATCCATGCTGTTGCGAATGATGTGCATTATTGGATCGGCAAGCATTTCTATGATGTTCTTGTCGAGTTCGGTTTCGGTTCCTCGAGTTTCAAATATTACCTCTTTATTAAGATTGTGGGATAGTTCACGTATCAGTCTTTGGAAACGGGTTAGCATATTGGCTACCGGAATCAATCGGATGCTGAAAACGTCGTCGCGAAGGCGTCGGGTGATTTTTTCTATTTCCTCGGCTATGGGGGTCAGCCCGGCATAATGGTTTTTCTGGGCATAGAGCGATAGTTGTGCCTGAATGGTTACAAGTTCGCTTACCCAATTGATCAGATTATCGAGTTTTTCACTGGAGACCCGTATTGACGATATGGTTTGCTCGCTGCCCTGGAATGTTTGTCCTGAGCGTTTTTGAATTCTTTCATCGGTTTCGGTTTGAATTTTCTCTAAATCATGGGCAAGAACAGTAATTTGTTCAAGGGTGTTGATATCTTTTTTAAGAAGTGTTTCTTTCAGAATTTTTCTTTGTGCTTCTTCGGCTAAGAGATTGGTTTCGCTGATCTTCTGTATTTCTACTCGTGTTCGGTTGTTTACAAAGATAAAAACATCCATAATGGCATTGATTCCTTCACGACTGGCAATGAGTATTTTCCAACCCATATGGCATTCTGTGGGGGTAAGTTCTTGTAACGATGGAATGTATTGATAATCAGGGACCACAACTAATTCCCCTAATTGCCATAGATCGTCGATCAGAAAGAGAGGATTTGAACCATCGGCAAAGAAATCGACTGAGGGATAAAACGAAATGTAATAGGTTGAGACTTGCCTCGCGATGGGTTCGTTCTCGATAATTTGAACATTTTCGGCTCTGGGTTTCTGGGATAATATTGATTCGATGGTTTTAATGAATCGGTTGTTTGCTGTTTCTAGCGTGGCTCTATTTTCCGGGGTTTCATTAAGTAGATTTCGAAGATGATCGACTACATCGAGAGTTACTTCAAGAATATCGTCGGTTACAGTGGTTTCGTTATTCCGGATTTTATCGTAGATATTTTCGAGCAAATGAGTCAGTTTATCGATCAAATCGAAGCCGAACATGGCACTTCCTCCCTTTAGGGAGTGCATTACTCGGAAAACCGATTCGATAATTTCGGTATCGGTACGATTTTTTTCAAGAATCAGCACAAGTTGTTCAAGTTCTCCAATCAACTCGTTGGCTTCTTCTTTGAATTTACTTCTGAATGAATCGTTCATGGTTTCCATCATCGTACAACTTTATTGATTGCTTCAAGCAGTTTTTCAGGCACAAAGGGTTTTACTATCCATCCGGTAGCTCCGGCTTCTTTGGCTTCCATCTTTTTAGATGTCTGCGATTCGGTGGTCAGAAAGAGTATCGGAATGAACTTATATTCTTCAATAACCCTTACTTTTTTTATGAGTTCAATCCCATTCAGGTTGGGCATATGAAGGTCGGTAATGATCAAATCGAATTTTTGTCCATCTAGATATTTCAGGGCATCTTGTCCGTCAACGGCTTTGATCACTTCATGACCTGCGTTTTCGAGGGTGAAACTTACAACCTCTCGGATACTCTCCGAATCATCAACAATCAGTATCTTTTTTCCCATATTTTTTGCAATTATTATTCTTTAATCAAAAAATTGATGTTGGCATGTTTTAGTAATGTCCCAATGCTTTGTGAAAAGTCTGTTTCAAAAATTGTTTCAAGATTTTTTTGTTTTCTTTGATTCATAAAAGCATAAAGGATTTGAACGGTGGAAAGGTCGAAAGTATCGACTGATTCCAGTGTAATTCGAATTTTTCGAGGTTCGGACAAGTGTTCAATCAATGTGTTTTTTAATTCTTCCGAGAGGTTTATTCCAAGTTCTCCCGATAGTTTTATTATAAGTTGTGTTTCGCTTTCACGAACAGATTTGTTGATTGCACTCATGGCATTTGGGTTTAAAAAAGTTCTACATCCGATTCTTCATCGTTTTTCTCGATATTTTTACCGTAATGAATATCTCTTTGCGATTGCATGGTATAATGTTCTTCCATACCGGTTAACAAATCTAATGATTTTTTTGTTGTGTTGTTGAGGGGCGAAAGCATAATATAAATTTCATTTAAAGAGGCAATTATTTTTTCTACTTCGCGGTCAAATGCATCGTAGTATGTTACTTTTTCAATGGAATGCAGCAGTTCGGTTGGTCTTCTTTTCTCGATCTCTTCAATAATGGAGCGCATGGAGGAAAGAGTATTCTGTATTTGCACGATTGAATTTTCCGGAGGCGATTTCAGACCGACGGTTGCCAAAGCTATGGTTTCGGTAAGGTTTAGCAATTGGGTACGAATGCTTGAATGTCGAGAATCGGGGATTAACCGTTCCATACGTATTCGCGACTGTTTGGTGTCAAACAGTAACGGGTCGATTTGTTTTGAGAATACGTCAACATTTTGTCGTTCTGATGTTTGAATTTTTTTTATCTTTTCCAATAGTTGAGTGAGCTTGTTTTCAAATTCTTCTAAATCGTGCTTCTTCTTAACCTGATCTTCAATTTTATCCTGATAAAAAGCACTGGTGGTAGTTAGTTGTACCGCTAGCGTTGATATTTCCTGGAACAGATGATAAATTTCTGTCCATTGTTCTAAAAGCTTATTAAATAATTGGTTGAGATTTTCGATGTTTTTAATCTTTTCTTTGCAGATTTCCGATATTTGTTGATGATCGTTTCGGGTATCGTATAGTTTTTGATTAATGGTTTCAATGGCATTTTGATATTCTTTGTTGGTAAACATCAATTGTGCGGCTTGAATCTCTACTACCTCAGGAATTTGTTTGAGATAATCCTGATAGTTTGTTACTTCTGTGGTCGGATTGGAGCTCATTAAGTTCTCAATGATCGATTGATGCGTGTTTTGTATATGTTCCATCTTTTGCCGGATGATATCGTGATATTGAATGTTGGTGATCACGCTGTCGAGATTTTTGAAACAACGTTGCCCTAATTGTTCAATTCGTCGGCTATCATCTTGAGCTTTGTTTTTTAAGCCGTTTATGGTTTCAAGGTTTTTGTCGAGTTCTTTAGAATTTAAGTCAAGCGTCGGTAAGATTTGGGTATGAAGTTTTTTGACCAGATGATTTAACGAAGTCATCTGTTGAGAAAGAAACTGTATGTCGTTGTCTAAAGCAGGAAGTCCATCGCGGGTGTTTTGGATATAGGTTGAAATTTCGTCGATGAGACGATTGATTTCCATGGCATGATTGGGCTCGCTTATCCATTGGGTTAGTTTAACGTTGGTGAACAAAAATTTCAGTGAAAGAAGATTTTGTCTGAAATTATTGAAAGGCACAAAAAGTTGCTGTAAATCTTCTTCAGTTTTTTTGATTGTGTTGTCAACCTGTTGAGAAATTTGTTTTAGGCTGGCTAATCTTAAATTTACCAAACTTTGGAGCGATTTTGAGGATTGAATCAAGGGTGTTTCATCCAATGAAATAAACAAATCGAAAAGATTGGCGGAATGCGCTGTTAGTTCTTTGGTTTTTTGATGATACTCTTTTAAGATTTCGTTAAATCCAAGGAAATCTTTGGCACTAATATTATTGAGCTCGATAATTTTTTCATCAATTCCTTTTAGGATCGATACAATTTTTTCGATATCTCCTTTACTGAGCAAATTCTCTCTTTTATCAGACATAGAGGTGGATTTGGTTTTTCGGGATAAGCTGATGTTTTATTTGCCTTAAAGTTATAATTTTTTTTTAAAACCCCAACGCTTTGAATAAAATTATCCAAATAGTCGAATTTGGTTTGGTGGTTTCCGTGTAATCAAAAATTGCTAACTTGCGGCAAATTTTACTTAGGAATATGAACATTCTATTTGTCGATGACATTATTATTAATCGTGTGATTTTGAGCGAATTGGTTTCCAAATTGGGGCATAATTATTCGCATGCTCAAAATGGAAAGGAAGCTATAGAGATGCTTCAAACCCACACCTTCGACCTTGTCCTGATGGATATTGAAATGCCTGTTATGAACGGAATAGAGGCTGTTCAAAAAATTCGCCTAAGCAATTCGCAGTTATCTGAAATCCCAGTTATAGCCCTAACCGCTCATAATGCTGATGACTTTTTTGATGAATACGGAGATGTCGGGTTTAATGAATTGGTGACAAAACCCTACTTACTCGATAAGATTGAGCGCGTGATATTGAAAGTTACGAATAAGTGAAAACATAAGTTTTATTTTGAGTTACCAAACAAGTCAATGAAAGTGTTACAAAAAAAATGGTTTCTAACGCTTCTTAGCGGACTATTGTTAAGTCTATCGTGGTTAGGCGGATATTGGGCGATTTTAATGTTTATAGCTTTCGTGCCGCTTTTGATGGTTGAGCAATCCTTAACCCAACAATCCAACTATTTACGCAAAACTTGGTTGTATTCTTTTTGTACATTTTTTATCTGGAATGCTTTGACGATTTGGTGGCTCGCCTTTGCTACATTTTGGGGAGCTGTTTTTGCGATTGTGGGAAACAGTTTTTTAATGTCGTTTGTATTTTCCCTTTATGCATGGTCAAGGTTAAAAACTCGATTTCGTTTCAGTCCCTGGATATTGATTATTTGGTGGTTGGCCTTTGAATTCGCTTATTTACGAACCGAAATATCGTTTCCTTGGCTTCATTTGGGAAATGTATTTGCAGACCTTCCACAGCTTATACAGTGGTATGAATTTACCGGAGTGGCGGGAGGTTCGTTGCTGATTTTAATTGTCAATATTTTTGTATTTCAATCCATAACCAAAAGAAGTTTAATACAAGCTCGTTTTCAAAAGGTTTATCAGTGGGTCGGATTCATTGCTATGATAAGTTTATTTATTTGGAGTTGGGTTACCTATAGCAACTATTCCGATCAAGGACGTGAGGTTGAAGTTGTTGTGGTGCAGCCCAACATCGATCCCTATAACGAAAAATTCTCGGGCTTAACCGATCGCCAACAGTTAGAGCGATTTCTCACTCTGGCATCAACAAAAATTAGTCATAAAACAGAATTGGTTATTGGTCCCGAAACCGCTTTAACCGAATATATTTGGGAAAACAGCATGGAGAATTCCATGTCGGTCTCCATGCTCCGCCATTTTCTTTCAAAGCAACCCAAGCTTGCTGTTATTGTTGGTGCAAGCACCCGAAAAATATTTCATCCGGACGAAGAAGTTCCTCCAACGGCTATTCAATTTCGCGACACCTTACTTTACCTTGACCGATACAATACAGCACTTTTAATTGATACCACGCCAAACATTCAGATTCATCATAAATCGAAATTGGTGCTTGGGGTAGAAACGATGCCTTATCCAAAATATTTGAAATTCTTGGAATACCTAAGTCTTGATCTTGGAGGAACTGTTGGAAGTTTGGGCACCCAGCCAAGTCCTTCGGTTTTTGTATTTAACGATATTGTGGCAGCTCCTGTTATTTGTTACGAATCGGTTTACGGCGATTATGTAGCAGAATATGTGAGAAAAGGAGCCAATTTGATAACAGTGATAACCAACGACGGATGGTGGGATAACACCCCCGGTTATAAACAACATCTAATGATGTCGCGATTGCGAGCCATTGAAAACAGAAGAGCCATTGCAAGGTCGGCTAACACAGGTATAAGTTGTTTTATCAATCAACGGGGTGATGTGATTTTACCGACTTCTTGGTGGACTCCCGATGCCATAGTGGCTTCAGTCCATCTCAATAAAAAAGAGACTTTTTACACCTATCATGGTGATTATATTGGGCGAATTGCCGGTTATTTCTCCCTTTTGCTGATTATTTACTGTTTTTCTATGGGACTCATTAAAGAAAAGTCGTTGGAGCGATAATAATCACACTTTTTCATTGATTTTTTCTGACGTTTGTTTGAACCATTGAGCATGAGAATCTTAATAGTTTGTACAGGGAATAGTTGTCGAAGTCAAATGGCTGAGGCGATATTAAGGAGTTTTGATAAGGAAATTGAAGTCGTTTCAGCAGGAATTATACCTGAGTCCGAAGTTTCCCCTTTGACCATCGAAGTGTTGAAAGAAATCGGGATTGATGTTTCGGGCAATCGTCCCAAATCAGTAATGGAATTTATTAGCCACGATTTTGATTATGTTTTTACTCTTTCGGAACAGGCTAATAAAGAACTTCCTCGTTTTGAAGGAACGATAAAGAATCGCTGGCATTTACTTTTTGATGATCCGGCCGAAGCTACGGGTAGCTATCTCGATCGTTTGGCAGTTTATAGGCGGGTTCGTGATGAAATCCACGAATCGTTCGACTCGTTTTACCGCACACAAATCAAGGGAGAACGTGGTTCTTGCTGTAGTTGAAAGTAAAAAAAAAGAGCCGTCGAGAAAAAAATGTAAGCTGTGAGGTTTGACGAAAGAAAATCGACGGCTCTTATAGTGATTATTCTGCTTTTTCAGAAGTTTTAAACATCGAAACCTCATCAAGGTCAAAGTTGCTTATGAAATCGGCATGGTGACGATTTTGTGCGACAGCCATTTTTACAAAGATTTGAGCGTGCTTCAGATACGATTCGTCACGAATGCTATCAATAATCAACAACCAACTCATGATGATGTTTCCGGCCATTTCAACCAGTCGGCGAGCGTGGAAATCGAGGTATTCTGAATTTTGGCTTTGGGCGTTGATTTCTTCAACTAATTTTACCATTTTTTCAAATTCGCCCGACATTTCAAGAAGGTGTCGTTTGAGAGGTTCTTGTTGAGGCAGAATCTCGGTTTGTTCATATTCGCGAATCTGACCGAGATAAACGCCGGTAACAACGCCACGGATTGCTGCAACTACCTGAAGTTGAGTGGTTCCTTCATAGATGCTTGTGATTCGAGCGTCACGGTAAATGCGTTCAATAGGATAATCTTTCATAAAACCGGAGCCACCATGGATTTGTAAAGCATCGTAGGCAATTTGGTTACACCATTCGCTTGAAGTCATTTTCAGTAGAGGTGTGTAAACATCAGCCAATCGTTGATATTTTTTCAAATCGGCTCGTTCGTCGGCTTCCAGTTTTCGTTCGTTCGAAATGTGGGTCAGGGTTTTATATATGTCCACAAAGCGGGTGGTTTCGTAAAGCAGTGAACGCATGGCTTTGATTTTTGCTTCCATGTTGGTCAACATTTCATAGACAGCAGGAAATTGATTGATAGGTTTGCCAAACTGCATACGATCGGCTGCATAGGCAACGGCTTCACGATATGCCGCTTCGGCAATACCTACTGATTGTGCTCCTACACCAAGGCGAGCGCCGTTCATCAGCGACATTACGTATTTTATTAAACCCATTTTACGTTCTCCCACCAATTCGGCCGGAGCGTTGTTGAAAACCAGTTCACAGGTGGGTGAGCCTTTGATTCCAAGTTTGTTTTCGATACGACGGATTTTTACGGCATCGTGTTTCTTATCGTAGATGAAAAGTGATAAACCGCGGCCATCGGTAGTTCCTTCCTCTGAGCGAGCCAGAACCAGACTAATGTCGGCATCTCCATTGGTAATGAAGCGTTTTACTCCATTCAGATACCATGTTTTATCGGCTTCGTTATAAGTAGCTTTTAACTGAACAGCTTGGAGATCACTACCGGCATCGGGTTCGGTTAAATCCATCGCAGCTGTTGCCCCATCGTTGAAACGGGGAAGATATTTTTGTTTTTGCTCTTCGGATGCAAATTCGTAGATGGTTTCTGCACAATCCTGCAATCCCCAAATATTGGCAAACCCGCCGTCGGCTCGAGAAACAATCTCTGCCGACATCACGTAGGGAACCATGGCAAAATTAAGCCCGTTATATTTGCGGGGCAGAGGCATTCCGTAAAGTCCTGCTTTAGTCAGTGCATCGTGGTTTTCTTGAGTTCCTTTGGCATAGATTACTCGGTTGTTTTCAATTTTTGGACCTTCATGATCAACCGATTCGGCATTGGGAGCCAATATGTTGGCGCAAATATCACCGATGATTTCAAGGACTTTATCGTAACTGTCGATGGCATCTTCAAAGTCGATAGGAGCGTAATCGTATTTATCCTTTTCAGCATAATTGTTCTCTTTCAGAGCAACTATTTTTTTCATTAAAGGATGATTGAGATGAAATCTCAAATCGGGATTATCGTTATAAAAATTAGCCATTGCTGTATTGTTTTCAGGGTTTTACTTGGTATTTTTCTTATAGGCTCTGATCATTTTTGGAATGATATCCGATACGCTTCCGATAATGGTATAATCGGCTATTGCGTTAATGGGAGCCTTGGGGTCGGTGTTGATGGAAATGATCATGGATGATTGCTCCATACCTGCGCGATGTTGGATCTGTCCTGAAATTCCACAAGCGATGTAGAGTTTTGGTCGCACGGTAATTCCGGTTTGGCCAATCTGACGCTCGTGTTCTGCAAATCCGGCATCAACGGCAGCACGTGATGCACCGACTTCTCCCCCGAGAACTTCGGCTAGGTCGTAGAGAAGCTGGAAGTTTTCTTTCGACCCAACTCCGTATCCTCCGGCTACAATGATTGAGGCTCCTTGCAGGTTGATTTTGCGTTTTTCGATGTGTCGTTCTAATATTTCTACCACAAAATCTTCGTCGGTTAGGAGCGACTTTACATCAATGTTTTTTATTTCACCGGTGTGGTTTGGGTTGTAGATTTCTTTTTTCATTACACCTTCTCTCACGGTTGCCATTTGCGGGCGGCAGTCGGGGTTGATAATGGTGGCAATGATGTTTCCGCCAAATGCGGGACGAATTTGGTAAAGGAGATTCTTATAGGTTTTGCCGGCCTTTTTGTCTTCGTGATCTCCGATTTCGAGACTTGTACAGTCGGCAGTGAGTCCGCTCTTAAGGGCTGATGAAACTCGCGGGCCAAGATCACGTCCGATCACAGTAGCGCCTAATAATGCTATTTGAGGTTGTTCTTTTTTGAACAACTCGATTAAAATTTTTGAGTAGGGTAACGTTAAATAGTGAACCAAACTTTTGTCATCAGCCACGTGCAAAACATCGGCTCCGTATGGAAAAATTTGTTTTTCGATTCCTTTTAGATTGTGACCAATAGCCACAGCTTCGAGCTTGCAGCCGAGTTGGTTGGCTAATGAACGGCCTTTGGTTAAGAGTTCAAGACTGACATCGGCAACCTGACCGTCTTCTATTTCGCAGAATACAAATAAGTTATTCACGGTTTTTCTGTTTTTAATCGGATTAAACAATAATTAGATTTTAACCAATAGTGTGGTTTTTAATTAATTCCACAATCATGGCTTCAATCTCACGATCGTCGTTGTTAATTATTTTAGATTCTTTGGCTTGAAGTACAACGTTTTCTATGTTTTTCACCTTGGTGGGTGATCCGTTGAGGCCTAGTTGAGAAACATCAGCGTTTACATCGTTTACCCCGATTTCAGGGATTTGAAGGTAGGGGCGCGAAGAGTATATTTGTAAGTAATCTTCAGATGCTTCTTGAATTTCGGTTACTATTTTGGCATATTTATATTTCATGGTATGTTTTGCATGTCGTGGACGACATTCGCGTGCCGAACTAGTTACGGTAACCACCAGCGGGAGTTTTCCGCGAACGGTTTCAACTCCTCGTTCAAGCCGACGTTTGATAGTGATTTTCCCATCGGTTACATCGAGAATCTCTTCAGCATAGGTAATTTGGGGTAATCCTAATTTTTCAGCAACTTGTGGTCCCACCTGGGCTGTGTCACCATCGATGGCTTGACGTCCGGCAAGTATCAGATCGAACGGGCCAATTTTTTCGATGGCTTTTGACAAGGCATAACTGGTGGCTAATGTGTCGCTTCCTGCAAAAGCACGATCAGTGAGTAAATATCCGTTATCTGCCCCGCGATAGAGTCCTTCACGAATTATTTCAGCGGCTCTTCCCGGTCCCATAGTGAGGATGGTTATTGTTGTTCCGGGAATTTTGTCTTTTAAACTAAGCGCTTGTTCCAAGGCATTTAAATCTTCGGGATTGAAAATAGCATCTAAGGCGGCACGGTTTACTGTGCCGTCGGCTTTCATGGCGTCTTTCCCAACGTTGCGAGTGTCGGGAACTTGCTTCGCCAATACCACAATCTTTAGTCCTTTCATCATTTTTGGAAGTTTGATAATTTGGTCTGCAAATATACGTTTTTGATTGATTTTATAGGTTTTGTTCTTTTATTTTCTTTAGTGTGAAGTTATTTTTTGCGGGTGTCCGGTAATTTTATTTTTTGTATATTTCCCGTACTTGGGTCGTATTCAATTTCAATTTCGGGAATTCGTGTAACGTCGTGCGGTAGTTGCATTAATGTACCCTTCTGATTAATACTGTGTTGTGTCTTGTATAGAATTTTATTCTGATGAGAGATCTCTACATTGCATAGCCCGGGAATGCGATAGACAATTCCACCCGGAAAGGTTACTTTTGATTTAATGTTGTTTATGGGACAGGAAACCTCAACTTCTACATGTTGGTTCCGGTTATTGTTGCGATACGGAATTTTCTTGTTGATTAGGGTAGGTCCATCAATTTCGTCAAAGTAAAAAATCGTTTGGGTAAAGGGTTGGGCAGAATTATCCGGTGTCACCACAAATCGATAGGTGTAGATAGTGTCTTTGGAAAATCCGGTGAATAGTTGCAAATAGCGTTGTTCAACCGAATAAAGTTCTTGAATGCTGATTTTTAATGATTCTCCTTCCGGGAACGTCTCATAGAGTCCGGCAGAAAGCTCAAAGCGTAAGTTGCGTATTTTTTGAATGAATTCTGCTGCTAATCGTGATAACTCTTCGGGATTACGTTGGACTTTCACGGTTTCTTTAGTCGGAATTTTTGTTTCGATAGAATCTCTTTTGATATGTCTATACACAGTGCGAATTTCTTCCTCAACCATGTTTTGCATGCTGACATCGTAGAAAAATCCTTCAAGTTCCACGGGCTGAGGTATTTCATAACCATCGAAGTTTTGAGATTGGGACTGGTTTGAAGTTGAAGGGGCGCTGTTTATAGCCATTAAAACATTTTGATTGTTCAAAAAAAATGATGCCATTGCTTGGGATGGAGATACATAACCGTACCATTGAGACGAATCGGGAGTAGTAATTGTTTTGCTCGAAATGGATACGATTGAAAATTCTTTGCTGTTATTTTGAATAATAGATTGAGTTTTCAGTCCAAGAAACTTTTCTCCATATTGATAATAAGGACCTCTATAATATTGAGTTTGTTTAATTTTGATTTCGAATTCAATCGATGTTTGAGGTAGATTGTAAAAAAAGAGTGCCGGTTCTTGAATTTGATTGGCCGGAGCTACATAGGGTTTTAAAACTGGTTGAACCGATGTGCAACCTAAAATTAGAATAACAGAAATCAAATTAAGCTTTATTATCGTTTTCATTAGAGGAATTTGAGTTTTTTGTGGGCAAATATACGAAAGTTTAATGGATTGAATTGAAAGCCTTTCCGATATGGTCAATTAAATCGCCTGCAATCATGCTTTCAACACTTTGGTTATACAAAGCCAAATCTCCGGCTCTTCCATGAAGCCAAACTCCCAAAATAGCAGCATCTAAAGGCTTGTAGCTACAGCTTAGAAGTCCGGCAATAAGTCCGGTTAGCACATCACCACTTCCGGCGGTTGCCATACCCGGATTGCCTGTGTTATTGAAATAGATATTTCCCGAAGGTTCAACAATGGCTGTGAAAGCACCTTTTAGGACTACGATGATTTGATTGTGTGAAGAAAACTCACGGGCTTTTTCTAAGCGTTCTTTTTGGTTGGAACTCTTACCGCACAATCGGTCGAATTCGCCAATGTGCGGTGTAAGGATTGAGTTTTTGGGAACATCAGCTAATAACTCTTTATTCTCCGATAAAATATTGATAGCATCGGCGTCAATAACCATCGGGAAATCATAATGAGTTAAAATTTCTGAGAATAATTGTACTTTATCGGTGGAGGTTCCTATTCCCGGACCTATAGCTATCGAGTTAAATTTTGATAAAGTTGCGATTTCCAAATTATCAATAGTCATTATTTCGGGGCAACTACTGTTTAAGCTTATTCGTCCGTCATGAGAACACACGGCCGACACTAGTCCGGCTCCTGAGCGCAAACATGTTTTACAACATAAAATCATTGCTCCCCATTTTCCTTCAGAACCTGCAACAATCAAACTATGTCCGAATGTTCCTTTGTGTGAGAACCGAGACCGACTCTTTCGTAAGATTCTTAAATCCTTGTCTTCTATCCAAAACCGATGGGTTTTGGCGTTAGAAATAGCTTCCGGTAAAAGATTGATATCCAATATATACCACCTTCCTACAAATGGTTCGTTTTCGGGATAAAAAAAGGAAGGTTTCGGAAATTGAAACGATAGCGTTTGTGTGGCTTTCACAGCCAAAAAGTTATCATCCGCGCAAAAATCGTCAAAAAGTCCGGAAGGCATATCGATAGAAATTTTTTGATTGGAAAGAACATTTAGTTTACGGATTATCTCCGCATAAAAACCTTCAACCGGTTTGTTTAATCCGGTTCCAAAAATACCGTCGATGATTGTTGCGGATGAGTCTATGGATGGGAAATCGCTAATTGTTTTGCAATAAAGAAAGGGAATTTTTTTTTCCAAAAGTCGTTGAATATTTATTTGGCAATCAGCAGAAAATTTATCGGTAGGATTGCATATAATGAGCTGGGAATTAAATCCTTGCGATTGCAATAAACGATAAAGAGCTACCGCATCACCGCCATTGTTCCCCGGACCCGCAACGATAACAAACGGATCTAAATAATTTTCACTTTTAAGCAGAAAGTCAGCTAATTGCTTTGCGGCTCGCTCCATTAAATCGATGGAAAGCACAGGCTCATGAACAATTGTAGCTTCATCGATGGAGCGAATATCTTTAGAAAGGAGAATTTTATTCATGGGAATCCATTTCTAAGGATTGTCAATTTGCAAAATTAAAATTTGTTTTATCTTTGTCGCGTATCTTAGCTAGAATTATTACTAACAAGAATAAAATAAAGCTACTATGTTTAAAGGACAACCAAAAGGATTGATTGCAGCTGCCTTAGCTAATATGGGCGAGCGATTTGGCTTTTATGTGATGATGGCCATTCTGGTTTTATTTTTACAGGCAAAATTTGGATTGAGCGGAACCGATGCCGGACTAATTTATTCGGTTTTTTATTTTTCCATTTATATTCTTGCCTTTGTCGGGGGGCTGATTGCTGACCGAACCCGTAACTATAAAGGTGTGATTTTAATTGGTTTGGTGGTGATGTCCTTGGGATATCTTATGCTATCCATCCCGTCAAAAACACCTGTAGAAAATAAAACCTTCATGTTGGTTATTACTTGTATCGGACTTTTCACTATTGCTTTTGGGAATGGTCTATTTAAAGGCAACTTACAAGCATTAGTGGGACAAATGTACGATAATGAAACTTATGGAAAATTGAGAGATACCGGTTTTTCAATTTTTTATATGTTTATCAATGTTGGGGCGGTTTTTGCACCCTTGGCTGCTATTGGAATTAGAAACTGGTGGGTTGCCAAAAATGGTTTTGCTTACAACGCCGATTTACCCGCTTTATGCCATCAACAGCTCGAGAAAGGTCTGACAGGCGATGCCTTGGTTCGTTTTCAACAACTAATGGAAGAGGTTGGAGCAAAGGGTACCGATATTAGCGAATTTGCACGAGAATATCTCAATATTTTTACTACAGGTTTTCATTACGCTTTTGCGGCTTCTATTTTTGCTCTTATTATTTCATTAGTGATTTACTTGACCAATAAACAGAAATTTCCCGATGTTACTAAAAAGAGCAAATCAAGTGGATCGGCTGAACAAGTCCAAATGGATATTAAAGAAGTCAGACAAAGGGTTTGGGCATTAATAGCAGTATTTGCAGTAGTAATCTTCTTCTGGTTTTCGTTCCATCAAAATGGATTAACTCTCACCATGTTTGCACGCGACTATACGAACCTGAGCGGAATTATGATTGATTTAGGTATTACCAAAATTCAAGGCGCTGAAATCTTTCAATCCATCAATCCATTTTTTATAGTTCTTCTAACCCCAATTGTACTTGCATTCTTCGGATGGTTGAGAGCCAAAGGGAAAGAGCCATCAACCCCGAAAAAGATTGCTATTGGGATGTTCATTGCAGCGATGGCTTATGTTGTGATGGCTGTAGGATCGTATCATCTACCCGATTTTAAATTTATTAATCCAAAAACAGGAGGAGTGCCACTCGACGATGCATTAAAAGTCACACCATGGCTTCTGGTCGGAACTTACTTTATTCTGACCGTTGCAGAATTATTTATCAGTCCTCTTGGTATTTCTTTCGTTTCAAAAGTAGCTCCACCGCACTTACAAGGTATAATGCAGGGAGGATGGTTAGGTGCCACTGCACTGGGGAACCAACTTCTCGTTATTGGGGCCATCCTCTATGAATCGGTTCCACTTTGGATTACTTGGTCCATTTTCGTTGGAGCGTGTCTTTTATCGATGTTTACAATGATTTTCATGTTGCGATGGCTTGAACGCGTTGCAAAGTAATTTTGGATTTTTCTAGAAAAAAAGCCACCCAATTTTACTTGAGTGGCTTTTTTTGTTAATAGAATCTTAACGTTAAACAATTTTGATGGCTTTATAAAATTTGACCTTTATCTTTACGAAAAAAAAGATATGAAAACAACACTTCGCACGTTATTGCTCTTCATCGGAGTTTTAACAATAGGTGCATCATCCTATGCTGATGCACCTTCATGGGCTGACAAAAGAGCCGATAAAAATTATGTTTATGGTGTCGGCATGAGTTTTAAGAACAAAAACCCTAAAGTGGTTTACAAACAAACAGCAGAACGGTATTCAAACGATTATGTTGAAGACGCCCGGCGTAAAGCGTTAAAAAATCTTGCAGAAGCAGTTAGTGGAGTAAATATTTCAGGCAATGACATTTCCCCGGAGTTTGAGATTGAGCCAACACGTTTAAAAGGATTTGAAGTATATCAAATTTACGAAAATAGCCATGAATATTGGATTTCATTTAGGTTGTCGCATGATCAGGCCGAAAAAATTCGACAAGAAATACGTGTAGAAAAAGCTCGCAAAAATTTAAAGGAGGGGAAAAAAGAGTTGAAGGAGTCAGCATTCGACGAAGAGTTTAAAAAGGATAACGAATAATTATTTTCATTTTAAAAAAACTAACTTTATAACATCAAACCAATTTAACTGTATATGAGAAAATTTTGCATCGTATTTTTTCTCTTTGTTGGCACAATATTGCCCAACAAGAGTTTTTCTCAGAACGAAAAATTTAAGGCTCTTTTTATTTACAATTTTACGAAGTACATTGAGTGGCCGGCCGATTTTTCAACTGGAGAATTTATTATTGGAGTTCTTGGCAATTCTCCAATCATTACAGAATTGGAGACTATTAGCGACAAACGAAAAGTGGGGAATCAAACCATTGTTATTCAACAATACAATTCTGTTGGAGACATTCGTAAGTGTCATATTTTGTATTTGCCTTCAGGAAAGTCAGCATCCTTACAAGAAGTATTACAAAAACTTGCTCCATCAACGCCCACTTTGGTCATTACTGACTCTCCCGGATTAGCTAGTAAAGGCGCAGCAATAAACTTTGTTTTAAAAGGGAATCATCAGGAATTTGAGATCAATACTGCTGCTTTGGAGACCTCGAAGTTAAAAGTCAATAATACACTATTAACGCTGGGAACTGTAGTAAATAAATAACTTTTAAAACAGGACTAATTATGAAGAAATATATATACCTTATTTTAATCTCGTTTTCTTTGGCCATCGCAACACCGCTCAATGCTCAGGATCAACCCAAAATCGATTTTTCAAAAATAACTAAAGCTGAAATCCTAAAATTAGGATACGACTTTTTGCTGGATTTGCCTTTTGAAGTTCTGAAAACGTTGGCCGAAGTTGCAGGTATCAGCACCGATGAACTATTACAGATGGCCTTAAATCAGGAGGTAAGTTCAGCGTCCAAAAAAGGTGAAAGTCTTTTTGAGACCCCACTTTCAGCGTCGGTGATTTCGAAGGAGGAGATTCTACTTTCAGGGGCTACCAATGTTGAGGAGGCACTCCGATTAATCCCAGGGTTAATAGTAAGACAGGAAACCAATGGAAATTATGATGTTCATATTCGTGGGAACGATAATATGCCTAGTGGGAATATGTCGCACTTCTCGGAAAATACCCTGTCGTTGGTAATGATTGACAATCGAATCGTGTATAATTATATAAACGGTGGAACTTTATGGGAATCGCTCCCCGTGAGTTTAACCGATATTGAACGTATTGAAGTTGTTCGTGGCCCCTCGAGTGCTTTGTATGGACCTAATGCTGTTTCGGGGGTTATAAATATCATTACCCGCAAACCGATTGATGATGGCATGAAAGTAAATATTGATCTTCAGGCCGGTGGATATAACACAAAGGTTGCCAATACTACCATTTTATATAAATTCAACAATAAATTTCAATGGAAAGCCTTTGGGAATTTTGATGTCCGTGAGCGATTTATGACCGATTATTATGAGTTTTTGCGCCAGGATTATTTACCGGTAGATTCGTTAACCAGTATGTTCAATAATAATTATTTTGCAAAATCAAGAGATCCAAAGTTGGCCAAGGATGTAAAAAAGGTTGGGACTACGTTTTATTACAATCCAACCCCTATGTCCTCATTTTCATTGAACATGGGAATTGAAGATTCACGCTCCCAAACAGTGTTCTTTGAGAATTTGGCAACACCATTATGCATTCGCAATTCGAACACCGGATATATCGATCTCAAAGCACAGGTTGTGGGTTTTTCGGCACAATTGAACTATTTAGGCGGTCAGCAGAATCTTCACGAATTTATGTTAAAACCAATAGTTCAATATGATTTTTCTTTCATCACAGGAAACGTTGAATACGATTGGAACTTGAATCAACTGGGTATTGGACAGTTAAGCATTCGACCCGGTATTAATTTCCAGAACGCCCAATATGATGATAGTAGATATATTAAAGATTACCAACAACAATACAATAATCCGGAATTAGGTGGTTTGTTGGGCGAGAATAAGAAACTCGAAACTCTATCGGGCAATATACGTGTGGATTATCGACCTATACCTTCACTAAGACTTGTTGGAGCCTTTCGTGCCGACAAATTTAACATCCCGGATAAGAATTACTTTTCGTACCAAGGAGGAATTTCTTATTTATTGACTAATAACCACATGGTTCGGTTTGTTACTTCAAAAGCTTATAGAAGTCCGTTTATGGGTGATGTATATGCTGATTATAAAAATTGGTTAGGAGTTAATAGCGGTACGGGGTTAAATATTTATCAAATTTATGCAGGTTTTGAATCGCCGGAAAATAATTTTGATTATCAATTAACCGGACAGACTCTTTACGAACTCGGATATCGAGGCATTCTCACCAATACAATTCAGGTTGATTTAGAAGCGTTTTACACTATAACCAAAGATTTCACCGCACTAATGCCACGAAAAAATAATGAAATTCGTTATAATGACCAAGCTCATAGAATGGAGATATTAAGTATTTGGGAGTATCAAAATCTAAAAATGACAGCTAATCAAATGGGTATATCCGGTGCTGTGAGTATTAGTCCTGCCAAAAGAATGCTTATTAAAGTTTTTGGAACCGTTCAGCAAACGAAGGTGGAAGATTACCCTATTACTTTGATACAAGACAGTTTGGTTAATTTAACCTATAAAAACACACCTTCGCTCTTTGGTGGTTTGAGTTTTAACTATGGTATTAGTGAAAAATGGAATGTGAATGCATCCATTTATGCTTACTCTGAACAAACATATTCAAGGTATCGCTTTGAAGCATCAACATCCACCCATTCTTCCATGTCAACAACCATTAAACCGACAGCAATTCTAAGCGGGAAAATTTCTTACAACATAAAAAACAACAATACTGTTTTTATCAATGTTCGTAATTTAGCACCAACCTACGATCCTGAATTTGGGTTTAGTGATAAGATAAAACCATTGATTTTGTGTGGGTTTAATATAGCACTATAATCAAAAAGCCGCCTTTGGGCGGCTTTTTTTTGATACATTATTTGGGTTTTACTACTAGTTGTCCCATGTAGGTTTTTTCGACAACAATGTTGGTTCCACGAGGGATGAAGCCATTTTTAGCAATAGCATCATACTGTCGGTTTTCGATTTCGACAATCCCCGATGGGCGAAGATCGCATACGGCAATTCCGGTTGCTCCGGCCAAATTCAGAATGGTTTGATCTATACCTATGTAACCTTCGTTAGTGGTTTCCTCGGTGGAAAGAGTTAACATCGAAAGAGTTCTTGATTTGATAAGTTTTCCTCCAAGCCAAATGCTTAAAATTAATGATACTGTAGCCGAGAGAACTACAAGCGACAAAGACTGTAGAATGTTTTTTAATGCCATCGATGGGTTCTGAAATTCCATGCTATCAATCGAGGCGAATACCAATCCTACAATCATAAGAATAATCCCGCTGATTCCTATTATACCAAACCCGGGGATGGCAAATATTTCCACAGCAAGCAGTATTACGCCTATGATGAACACTATAATTTCCCAATTTCCAGCAATACCTTCAATAATGAGAGGTAAAAAGTAGAGTAAGGTAGCAAAAATAGCCAATCCGATAGGAAAACCTATACCTGGGGTTTGAAGCTCGAAATAAATTCCGGCAATAATTAGCATTATAAGAATGCCTTGAACCACAGGGTTTAGAAAAAAAAGAATAATCTTGTCGAGTGTTGAAATGATTTGTGTTTTTTTAACATAGGGGGAAGGCACCTGTGTTTCAATAATTTTGTCGATGCTTTTCATCTCCCCATCGCAATATCCATGACGTATGGCTTCCTGAGTAGTGAAGGCTAAAACCTTTCCATTTTCAGAGATTAATTCTATATAAATATCAGGATCTACCATCGCTTCTGCAATTTTGGGGTCACGTTTCCATACGAATACTGTGTCGTTTCCGTTGATCACGGTATCCCCGCCGTGTGCTTCTGCGGTACTTCGCATCAATGAACGCATGAAACTTTGGTATTTATCGGGTAAGGGTTCTCCTTTTTGATCCACCACAGTTGCAGAACCAATGGATCCGCCAGGTTTCATGAATATCTTTTGGGCGGCAATGCTTATTAATGCTCCGGCGCTGGCTGCATTGTTATCAATAAAAACCCAAACCGGAATTGGACTGTTGAGAATGGCGGTGCGAATGCTGTCGGCTGCGTTTAGCTGCCCTCCGTAGGTATTTAAGTGTATTATTATCAAATCAGCTTGCCACTGTTTTGCTTCAAGCATGGCAGATTGAGTTTTTCTCCACGAGGCTGGGGTTATATCTTCCATTAATTCAAAGATGTAAACCCTTGATGTGTCAGATTTAGAATTTGCATAAATAGGAGCTGAGCTTAGAATAACAATTAAAGAAATCAAAAAGGGAAAAAATGTTTTCATGGTTTTTTATTTTAATTTTTTTTGCTTAGTTGCTTATAGTAATCGAGATACAATTCTAAAGCTTTTCGTCGTTCGGGAGTAAACTCAAATTGAATGTTTTGGGTGAGATAATTTTTGATTGTTTGGAAATTGTGATGCTTATTATTATAGAAAAAATAAATGGAGGAGTCGATATTCTGAATACCTAAGGTTATAGCATCGTTTAGAATTTTTGTGTAATCTGGAGGAACATTGGGTTGTGCAACCCACACAGCAAAAGCAAAGGGTAATTGTGTTAAAGTGTGCCATTCCTCTGCAAGATCGTAAGAGAAGCGGAACGTGTTTTTCATTAACAAACAACGATCTCCGATTAGTAGTAAAGCTTCATTTGGGGCAATCTTGCTAATATCATTATCGGATTGTAGCGGAACAAATTCTACCTTTTTTCCCCAATGAAAGTGCATCAGGATTTTTGTCAGCAATACCGATGTGGTAGATTGGTAATCCAGCAAAATTCGCTCGATGGCTTCAATGGGTTGATTTGAAAAAAGTTTAACCGTTTCAACTTTTTTTTCGGCTCCTATGCAGTAGTTGGTTATGATCCGGAAATTATTGGGCGCTACTAATCCTCCCACCGGAAGTAAGCCAATGCTGATTTCATTATTTAATAACTTTTTTACTCCGGCTGAAGGATAATCAAGCACCGGCTTAAAATATTTTGAGGCTTCGGGGTGATTTAAAATTCCATAAAGAAATGGCCATGTGTTTATGTAGGAAACAACGGAAATAGGAATTGGGTTAAGCATACAGATTCTTTTCTTGTTCAAAGATACAAAACAAACTTTTTTCTCTGAATGAGAAAAACTTAATCACAAACAAAAAACGCTTTCTGCCGAAAGATGTTTTCAGACTAATAGGTTTATTTGTACATTTGCCTGTTAAAAATGATTGGCATGGATCATCACTCTTTATTAGCTACGTCGCCAATAGACGGACGTTACGCAAAACAGACGGAGTTGTTGCGGCAATATTTTTCGGAATTTGCCATTATTCGGTACCGAATTTGGGTTGAAGTGGAATATTTCATAGCACTCTGTGAATTGCCGCTGCCACAATTAGCTGCCTTCCCCACTGAAAAATTTGGCGAATTACGGGAATTGTATTTGAAATTGACTCCGGAAAATGCTATCCGTGTAAAAGAGATTGAAAAAGAGACAAATCACGATGTAAAGGCTATTGAATATTACATTAAAGAACGTTTAAAACATTGTGGGATTGATCAATATTTGGAGTTTATTCATTTTGGGCTTACATCGCAGGACTTAAATAATACAGCTTTCCCCGCAGCTTTGAGGGATTCAATTCATGATGTATATCTGCCGTTGCTTGAGGAAATTATCACCGATTTGCGGTTGAAATATGTGGAATGGGCGGATGTCCCCATGCTTGCAAGAACTCATGGACAACCGGCATCGCCCACGCGTTTGGGAAAGGAAGTTGGAGTGTTTGTTGAACGGCTGAACACTCAAGTGCAGATGTTAAAACAGTTGCCATTCTGTGGGAAATTTGGAGGTGCTACGGGAAATTTCAATGCGCATTTTGCAGCCTATCCAAAAATTGACTGGGTAACGTTTGCAAACCGCTTCTTGAATGAAAAGTTAAATCTTCAGCGGCTGCAAACTACAACTCAGATTTCTCATTACGACGATATGTCGGCGCAATTCGACAATCTTGTGAGAATAAATAACATCCTAATAGACCTATGTCGGGATTTTTGGATCTATATTTCGATGGACTACTTCAAGCAACGTATTAAGAAAGGCGAGGTAGGATCGTCGGCAATGCCCCACAAAGTTAATCCGATCGATTTTGAAAATGCAGAAGGAAATTTAGGTTTGGCTAATGCTTTGTTTACCCACCTAAGTCAAAAATTACCTATTAGTCGTTTGCAGCGCGACTTAACCGATTCTACCGTGATTCGTAATATTGGGGTACCTTTGGCTCATAGCTTGATAGCTCTAAAAAGTCTGCAAAAAGGCTTAAGCAAAATTATTATTAACTTTGACAAAATTAACCAAGATTTGGAAAACAATTGGAGTGTGGTCGCTGAAGGAATTCAAACTATTTTACGACGGGAAAATTATCCCAATCCCTATGAGGCACTGAAAGCCCTCACTCGTACAAACCAAAAGATTGATCAACACGCCATTCACGATTTCATTCAATCGTTGGATGTTTCTGATTCGGTTAAAAAAGAACTAATGGCGTTGACCCCTAAAAATTATCTTGGTATAAAACCACAATAAAAATTTGACACCAATGAACAACCTTCGATCGCTCCTTAAGTACGTATTTCCGAAATATACAAAATACATTATTTTGCATGCTTTAGCAGTGGTATTTTCGATAATTTTCGGATTGTTCACTTTGACGATGGTAATTCCATTTCTTGGAATTCTGTTTGATAGTCAGCCCTTAATAACCGAACCTATTCCATGGACATTTTCAACCAATGCGGTAATCCACAATTTTAATTATTTTTTAAGCCAAGTAATAGTAACCCAAGGGAAAGTTCAAGCCCTGTGGTTAATATCAATTTTTGTGATAGTTACCGCTCTTTTGAAAAACTTATTCTTGTATCTATCCCGATATTGGATGATTAATGTACGAACCGGGGTGATTGTTGATTTGCGAAACGCTGTTTATTCTCATTTGGTTCGACTACATATGGGTTTTTATTCCAACGAGCGAAAGGGCGATATTATTTCCCGAATGACCAACGACGTAAATGAGGTGGAATTTTCCATTATGCAATCGATAGAAATTGTATTTAAGGAACCTTTAACCATCCTGGTTTACGTTTTTGCTCTTATCTACTTAAGCCCTGAACTCTCGCTTTTTATGCTCATATTGTTGCCATTAACCGGAATCATCATAGGCCGAATTGGTAAGAGTCTTAGAAAAAAATCAGTAGTAGCTCAAAACAAATTAGGAGGTTTAATTTCCATCATTGAGGAAACGTTGGGAGGGATGCGTATCATTAAAGTTTTCAACGCACAGGAAAGGATGAGGAAGCGTTTTTTTGATCACAATGCAAGCTATAATAAGGTTTTAATTAAAATTTGGCGTAAGCGTGACTTGGCTACTCCGTTAAGCGAATTTTTAGGAACTCTTGTCGTGGTGATAATTATGTGGTATGGCGGACGCATGGTGCTACACGGAACCGGCGATTTGACATCACAGGAATTTATTGGGTATTTGGTGGTCTTTTCTCAAGTAATTAATCCGGCAAAAGCTTTTTCAAACGCTTGGTATAACATTCAAAAAGGAAGAGCCTCAGCCGAACGCCTCGATTTTATTCTTAAAACCGAACCGGCTATAAAAAATCACGATAATGCACTGCAAATTCAAGAATTTAAGGAGAAAATCGAATATCGGAATGTTTGGTTTCGATACCAAACGGATCCTGTGCTGAAAAATATAAATCTCACCATCGAAAAAGGAAAAACCATTGCTCTTGTGGGGCAAAGCGGAAGCGGGAAATCAACGCTGGTTGACTTACTTCCGCGTCTTCACGATGTGACGGAAGGTGCAATCTATTTCGATGGAATCGATATACGTACCATTCATACTAGAAGTTTACGATCGCAAATGGGCATTGTCAACCAAGAACCGATTTTGTTCAACGATACCATTTTTAACAACATAGCCTTTGGTGTTGAAAATGCAACCATGGAACAAGTTATCGAGGCTGCCAAGGTTGCTAATGCTCACGACTTTATTATGTCGACTCCCGACGGATATCAAACCATAATTGGCGATCGTGGTAGTAAACTTAGTGGTGGTCAACGACAACGGATCAGTATTGCAAGAGCAGTGCTATCGAATCCGCCCATTCTTATTCTTGACGAAGCTACATCGTCGCTTGATACCGAGTCGGAACGATTGGTTCAGGAAGCTATTACTCGTGTGATGAAGTCGAGAACCTCCATTGTTATAGCTCATCGATTGTCAACAATCATTCACGCTGATTTGATTTGTGTGATGAAAGATGGTGAAATTGTTGAAATCGGAAACCATCAGGAACTATTAGAAAAGAATGGCATCTACAAACGATTGCACGATATTCAAATGTTCGCTTAATAATTATTGAGGATTGTCAATTATCCAAATGTATAAACAGATGAAAGTATCAGGTTTTACCTTTATCCGAAACGCTATAAAATACGATTATCCGATTGTGGAAGCGATTCGATCAATCCTGCCTATTTGCGATGATTTTATTGTAGCCGTGGGGAAAAGCGATGACCAAACTTTAGATTTAATCAGGCAAATCGATCCCTCAAAAATAACCATTCTTGAGACCGTGTGGGACGATTCTTTACGTGAAGGCGGTAGAGTATTGGCTGTTGAAACCAACAAAGCTTTCGATGCGGTGCCGTCCGATAGCGATTGGGCTTTCTACATTCAAGGAGACGAGGTGGTTCATGAACAATACCTGGAAACTATCAGAAGCGCCATGCAGCTACATTTGAATAATCCAACCATTGAAGGTCTTCTTTTTAAATATCTCCATTTTTATGGATCATACGACTATGTTGGATCATCCTATCGGTGGTATCGCAATGAAATTCGGGTGATTCGTAACGATAAACGAATTCGATCGTTTCGCGATGCTCAAGGGTTTCGGAAGGAAAACCGAAAACTGATTGTAGCTCCCGTTGATGCCTATGTTTACCATTACGGTTGGGTGAAAGAACCATCGGCAATGCAACAAAAGCAGGAAACTTTCCATAAGCTATGGCACGACGATCGTTGGGTTGAAAAAAATGTGTATAAAACCCCCGAGTATGACTATAAAAAAAATATCGATCAGTTGGAACGCTTCCATGGAACCCATCCTGCAGTAATGCGAGAACGGATTGATCGCATCAATTGGACATTCGAATACGATATCTCTTTCAATAAAAAAACGTTTAAGCAGCAAGTAAAAGAGTTTTTTGAGCGGGTTTTCGGAATTGAAATCGGATACAAGAACTACAAAATTTATCGTAAGTGGTTTTAAGATACGGATATGAAATACTAAATTCAACAAATAAATGCAACTTTTTCAGAGGAGATAAAGAATAAATTTTTCAAGACAAAAGAGAAAGAAAAAATTCCTTCTCACTTTGTCTTGATGGATAAAGTTTAATTTTGCCCTCTCCT
>Ga0208198_1000793_pt1 | contig 32298 bp, 38 predicted proteins | sample AD_JPNTR2_MetaG_FD_184446 | JGI IMG/M metagenome (GOLD analysis project Ga0208198, IMG submission 184446) | Active sludge microbial communities of municipal wastewater-treating anaerobic digesters from Japan - AD_JPNTR2_MetaG (SPAdes) (version 2) | ecosystem: Engineered > Bioreactor > Anaerobic...
ATAAAAAATTAAGTAGTATTTCTGTATGTAGTCATAGAAAATAAGCGTAGCACTTTTTTCACTACACAATTCGTATGCCCCCGTCTAAGCCAAGTGTGAACTGGGTTACAACGGGGAATATAAAAAAGAAGGGGCATTACTTGCCCCTTCTGTAAAATTTTTGCAAAAGAGCTGTAAACTTTAAAATTAAATTCAACTGAGATTCACTAAGTTCCCAGAGGAACACTTTCGTGTCCTCTGAGTAGTAAATACTCAGCCTTGACAACGATACTAAAATTTGCTTTATTAAATCTGGCTTCTGCATAATAACACCTCCAGTTTTTTTAAAGTAGTACACAATGCACAGGTCGTCTAAGCGTGTCTAGGTGGGGGTGGGGCTAAGATCGCACTCCTCGTGTCCACCTGACGGAGGAAGGGGGGTATCCCCCCCGTACAATATATTTCATTCCAACCCGTACAATATGCCATTCCAATATAAATCCCTCCTATACAATATAAGTAGTTATAAGTAGTTTATACAATATACTCTGTTCAACATAGCTCTCTGTGTTTTCTGTGTGTAATGTGTGTTATTTTTTGTGCAGTGTGTATAATTTGTATAGGCATGGAGGTGATAAGGATGTTTGTGGCATTTGAAGGATTGGATAGATGTGGTAAAAGCACGCAGAGTAGGTTATTCTGTAAATACTTAGAGGACAGCGGGATCAAGCACGTATTTGTTAGAGAGCCTGGTGGTACTGAGTTAGGTGAAAAGATCAGGGTAATTGAGTTAACGCAAGACATGTGTGACAAGAGTGAGTTATTGTTATTCCTGGCATCTAGGGCGCAGTTAGTGGAGAGTGTGTTGAGCGTTGTGGACGATGAAGTAGTGGTAGTTGCGGATAGGTTTATACACTCTACGTTGGCGTATCAAGGATACGGTCGTGGGATAGATCTGGGTGTGATCAGGATGCTGAATGACTTTGCGACAGGTGGGATGAAACCGGATCTGGTATTTCTGTTAGACATACAGATCTATGACATGATGAACAGAATGAAGAACAAAGACAGGATAGAGAAGGAAGACGTGAAATTCTGGGAGCGAGTGCGTGCGGGCTACTTAGAGATGGCTGAGCAAGAAGGGTTTGTAGTAATAGACGGGACGAAGAATGAAGAAGAGATAAGCAACGAGATCATTGGAATCTTTGAGGACAGATGGATGATGCATCAAAGAGAGGAAATGATGCATCACCGTTAGGAGTGATGCATCATAGTGTTGGAGAGAATTACTAATCTTTTGAAGTCCAAGCGGTTGGTTAATGGGTTAAGTGCGTGGACAGACTCTGCGAGTTGCGAGATGGATTGTCTTAGCCTGTCGATTTCTGGCGAGTTAGGTAGATGGATATCGTGTCCAGCTGAGTGGTAGATTAGCTGTGCGAGAACGCCGGCCAAGTCGGCAGGGAGCAGAGTAGTTAGATAGAGTGCTGAGAGTATATCTTGTTCTTGTGGCTTTTCCTGGCCTGTCACTGGATTGATGAATGTCAATTTGAATTTACTCTTACTAGTCGATGCGAAAGCTTGGACTTTCTCTTCCTGAGATAGATTGACGTCGACTGATTTGAGAAACTGAAAGAACTTGTGTATAGTTTCCAAGTCGTTTGGATTGCGTTTCCAACCTTGGGAAATTAGCCCGGCGGATACTAATAGTTTGGCATACGAGTAGAGATTTGTGCCATATAGGTCGTAGAGTTTAGGAGTCTTGGGTGAGTGGGTAGGCGTAATGCCTTTGAGTTTGGCGAATCGTGCGACACGCTCATGTCTCTTGATAGAGCTAGGCAGACGTTTGGAAAACTCTGCGAACTCTCTCACCAAAGCTAGTTCATCCTCGTTATTTCTCCAATCTTCGGAAATCAATCCTTCATTCACTAGCGGTCTAGCGAATTGAGATATACTTGTAGGCATGTGAATCCCTCCTTTCTTCTAGTTTACCACGTGGGTGTTAATTTAAAATTGGAGGTGAGATGTATGTCATTAGATTGGAAATATCTATTAGCCATAGTATTGGCATAGGTCATAGGATTCGTAGTATTTCAAGTAGGCGGGATGAGTTTCGTATAGCAAGACAAGTAGGTATTTGACCGATACGAAAGCGACTAGGGTTATGATGTGTTCATGTGTTATATGGATAAAATCGACGACCCGCAGAAGGTATTGGCTGAATTCTAGAAAGCATATCCCGACTACGAGGTAATAAGCTGGCAAGTTGTTGTTAAGGTAAGACAAGAACAGACGTTCGATGTGATGGTCATCTTTGCGAGGAGTGAGTAGAATGAATAAACTATTTAAGCTAGAACCTGGAGATGTATTGCTCGTACCGACTTATTATTACTCCATGCCATACCAGTAGGTGCAGAATTAGATAGAGATTAATGCACAGAAGCTATTAGATGGTATGATAAAGCAAATGGAGAAGTTTCTTGGTAAACAAGTATAGGCTTAGATTATGAAACTCGTGCCGCCGACTGCTAAGTACGTTTCCACAGAATAGGCTAAGAAGGTAGTGCAACTATGTGGGCAGAAGTATATACATTCCGAACTTTACTTAGGCAGAGGCTGGGTTATCAGTGCATGTGGCGATGGTACGAAGCTTATTAAATATTAGCCGTCCGCATTTTAGGTATTTGATGTCGTGAGATTCGATGGACTGGATGTATAGAAAACCATAGCTGCAGTGGATAAGTATTGGAATCTGCCGTACGATTACGCTAGCTTGGGTATTAACTAGATAGCCGAGCTATTAGGATAGTTTGGCAAGTTTGTAGGATATGAGGATCTTGAACTCATAGTGGAGGATTTCTTCCACTTCGACAATCCAAAGGCCATGATATGCTCTGAGTTAGTATAGAGGTTGCTATAGGAGGGCGGAGTAAAATTTGACCAATTTGAATTTATATCTCCGCAAGACTTGGCTGACAGAGCAGATTAGCGGTTGTTGTAATAGGAGTAACATCATGGACAACAACGTCTCGGCTAAAGAATTCGAAGTGTACCAACAATCGATCGATGATATGCTTAATGTGATTCAATTAATAATTGATGAGGAGTGGCAACGTAACATTCAGCAAGATCTCAGGATAAAGGATATACAAGATCAATTAGATGCAATGAGTTAGCAATTAGAGGATTTGTACTCGGTATTGAAGGATTTCCAAGACCACATGGATAACGGCTGGCGGCAGGGATTCTTAGATATGATGAAAGACCAGCTTTAGTATGTCAGTAAAGAGTTGTAGGATGTATAGATTCAACAGAGCAAGATGCAAAACTAGGCTTTGGTTGAAGAAATGAAGGCAGTATACAATTCGTTTATAGAAATAAACGAGAAGAAAAAAGACAAGCACACAATCGATTGGAATCAGATACTTATAGGTTAGCTAGGCACAGGCGGGATCATCTTTATAGTCGTTGAGCTTATACTTAGATTCTTTCAGTAAATAGAAAGGCTCAGTACAAGCTGAGCCTTTTGTTTTGGTGGAGGCGATGGGATTCGAACCCACAGCCCGTGATTTTAGAGACCACTGCTCTCCCGTTTGAGCTACGCCCCCACTTCAATTAAAGTATAACATTAGTTGCAGTTTTAACTTTTGTGATCATCTAACTACTTACGCACCTAGATCTATAAATCTTCATCCTACTTGTCATTTGTATGTTCTACTACCTACACGCCAATGTCTATTAGTTTGATTCCAATCTAATCTTCGACTTTGTCTAACTACTATTTATCTTTCAATACGTAGCCTAGTATGTTCTAAAGTAAGCCCTAGATGTAACCTGGATTTACTTTTGACATTAGTAAGCCAACTACCTATGGTATCGCTAAACCTAAGATTACGTATAACAATTCTTCCACAATAGACACCTCCTTCTATCTTCAATAGTGAATTAACATTTTGCCGGCCCGTTAATTTACTAATAGTAAGTAGAGAGGGGTGTGTGTATGTAGGATATAGTTGATACATCTGCATTCATTTTAGGAAAGTACTAGGAGTTCAAACACATTAAGACAACATACCAAGTCATATGCGAGCTTGATATGTTGAAAGAAAATCCACGCACTAGATATAGATAGATACGTGCCCTTAGAGATATCTAGTAGCTTCTGGATGCTAGGAAAATAGAGATAGTAGATGTACCCGATATGTATGCCGACGAGTCATTACTTAGCATTCTCACAGAACAAGACACTTTGTATACTACAGATACATAGCTTCATCTCAAATAGAAGTATAAAGGCTTTAAGTCTGTTTTGCTGTATGAAACACGGCCAGAAAACCTTCTAAATTAGATAAAGGAAGTAACTGTAGATTCATTGGATGGCGACTTTATAGAGATTGAGTTGGATATCCCGACATTCACGTATCTGCTTGTGACTGACGGAAGCAACACTAGAATAGGTAAGTATGTTGATGGGAAAATAGAATTCATTGCAAGCCAGCGATTCAAAGTCCGCTCTAAGTAGATATAGCCGCTGTGTATGGAACAGTAGATGCTTGTCGACTAGTTGTTCGACGACCGCATTTCAATGGTTAATGCTATAGGCCCCGCCGGCTCTGGTAAAACATTCCTGTCTCTATAGTAGTAGCTGCATCAAGTGAATAGCGGACACTTCCAGAAGCTTATAGTCTAGGTGCCGCCTGTGCAACTTAGCGGGCACGATAGATATGGCTACCTGCCTGGCTCTCTTGAAGAAAAAACGATAGCTCAATTCTCTGGTATACTTGATAATATTAAATTCCTTATGGAAGATGAAGGAGTATAGATGGTAGAGAAGTAGATACATGGAGAAGAGTGGCAATTGGAAATACAATCGTTCTAGAATATTCGTGGCAGGTCAATTAAGAATTCGATAGTTATAATTGATGAATAGCAAAATACTCATCCGCATGAACTTAAAACCTTTATCACTAGAATGGATGTCGGGTCTAAAATAATTTTGCTAGGGGATATAGAACAAATAGATACCAACCTTTTATCTAACGAACTGAATGGACTGGTGTATATTTAGGACAAGATGTACGACTCAGATGTATAGACTACTATCCTATTAACTAAGACGTACAGGTCGAGATTGGTTAGCGAGTAGATAAAGAGGTTGTGAAAGCCCGGGCTAATGCCCGGGTTCTTTATCTAGCTTGAAGGTTATAGATTTCTTTAACTTTCTGGTTAGATTTGTGCGTTGATTGCTAAGTCGCTTACCTTAAATGGCAATAACTCTACATTGAAACTTCTAACAGATGTCCCGCCAGCACCCATTACTTCTAGTATGTTGTCAGTATGTTTGTGGTCTTTGTGCCATTCCATAGATATTCCAACGCATCTGATATTCTTGTCAACATATACAGGCGAGAAACTATCTAGTATGTGACCATCTACATCTGAGTATTTAAGTTCATAGTATTCGCAATCTTCTATCTACTCTGCTAATTCTTCAGCATTCTCGCATATTATGTCAAAACCTATGAGTTCCTTGTAGTAATGCACATACTTCATTTGCACTAAGTTCATGCACTCTTCCATACGCTTGCTAACCACGTTTGTCTCTCTATACATCTCACTGACGTGTAGAAACTCTTCCCAGTCTAATGAGCATGTGCTATCGCCATGTCCAAAATAAAGTATTAGCCGCCCGGTTTCAGAATAGAATTGATACGGCAGTTCAACCAATCTAGACCCACCTATATCATATACTTTCGGCGCCATTATATAATCGTAATTCACTGAATCTAGATTCACTAACTCGTCAGTATAGTATCCAAATACCATCTAACCACCTCCGCAAATAGTATACATCGCAATTAGTTAATTAACTCTATGTACAAGTACCAAAATTGAAAGAGGGTGTTTTACTTATGGCTGAGAATGGACAACCTGGCAAACCATTAACTCCTGAAGAAAAGAATAAAATAGTAATACAGAAATTTGAAGAATACTACGGCGATGACGATTAGTATAAGAATCGCAATGTGCCTTTGAAAGAGAAACGTCGACTTGTAAGAGAATATGAAACAAAGCAAAATAAAATTAAGAAAGAAATTGATGCAGTATATGATCAATAGATACAAGAAAATATTAGACGAGATAACGAATAGAAAATTATTGAATCAATAAAAGAACATAACTTAAAGGAAAAGGACTATAAAATAAATGATTAGTTTAACAAAGTATTTGGAGAAGGGTAGTAGGAATAGTAGCCGAAATTAACAAATCAAAACAAATTGGATTTGCTAGAGTGGGATAAAGTATATAGCGATCCAAACTCGCCACTTTATGATAATGGTGCAAGAGAAACTGATATAAATAAGTTGTACAAAGAATTTGACAATATGTATGGCAAAGATTAGCATCTAAATGTAGTTGATAAAAACAATAACGTAGATGTCAATCTAGTAAATGATTTGACTATAAAAGGATATAACGAAACAGTTGCTGAAGAAGAAGCAAAAGAACTAATTAGAATTCAAAAAGAACATCTTGGTAATAAAGCACCTAATATATCCGAAGAAACACTTGTAGAAAATATGGCTGATACACATATGCAAGATGTAATGGATAAGCCATTAATTGAAGATCCTGGTTTTGTTAAGAATCCTAATGGGACTATATCGCTAAATGATAAAGCAAAAGAACGAGTAAAAAGAATGGCGTTAGAACGAGCTGAGACTAATCGATTACGTAACCTTAGTAACTCTCCTGCTAAATTAAAGAAAGAGTTAAAACGCTATTAGAGACAGCATACTAGTAATAAAGATGATGCTAGAAAATTATATAACGAATTATAGTCACAAGTGGATGCTGGGGCAAAGCCAAGTGAATTAATATCTATTGCAAAAAGTAGCAACGTATATATTGCCGGCGATTAGTCAATATAGCGTTTAGGTACTAATACATAGCGATAGAGAAATAGAAGTAGAGCTGGTGCTGGTTCAGAAGATATAATGAAGGCAAAGAAGAAATCTAAGAGTAATGAAGAAATCACTGGTGGAAAAGTAGCTAAGTTCATCGGCAATAGACTATGGGACATAGCTGGAGGATATGTAGTTAGACATTAGCTCAAAAGCGGGACTAAGCAACAAGCTGCGCTTAAACAGTACAAAGAGTAGAAAGAATAGTTCTATGGCTAGCAGGAAAACGTAAGCAAGTTACAACAGAGAATATAGGATTTAGAAACATAGAGAGAAAAACAAATACAAACAAAATAGAATCAAAAAGAAGATATTCTAAATAGATATAGAGAAGTCGTTGGAAGCACCGAAGATCTTGATGACTACGATATTAAGACGAAGTAGATAGAAGATGAAGTAAAATAGGCCGGCTATGACGTTGACTTAAATGATACGAAGAGCGTAGAAAAATGGCTTAATGATAATACTCCAATAAAGGATGATACTTTCGATCCTGCAGAATTAGAAAAATAGAGAAAAGAATTTGATGATGTATCTAAAAAAGTTGGACGTATAGATGATGACAATGGCTTGTATGCAGAATTTAAGAAATAGAAGGAAGTATAGGGCAATACTAAATTCAAAGGCAGATTTAAAAAATAGTTTCAAGAAATAGATTAGGCCGATGTCGCAGATAAGATAAAAGATGTAGATGTGCCTTCAAAAATTACATGGAAGTCTATAGCTGCTTCATAGCTTGTTGGTGCAGTACAAATCTCCTAGCTTGTCGGAGCATAGAAATAGATAAATATTTCTGAAGATAAGGGCTAGTAGTAGCGTAAAGCTCTTACAGGCCAGAAGATAGAACGTATGTACTTGTGAGGAGGATAATATATGCCTGGATATATATATGACCTTAATAGAGAACAATAGTACACTCCTGAATAGAGCGGATGGTAGACTATACCTAAACTAGCTGGGCAGATGGCATTATCAGCCTCTGCATATTATTAGCTTGAAAGTAACATATCACTTTGGGGCATATCACCGCTCGGCTACAAAGTAAACTTTACTGACCCTAAATTGCTTGGAAGATTAAATAAATATACATATGAACATTGGTATAGCAAAATCCCCACATATAAGTGGGGAGAACGATTATCTAAAGGTGCTAAGACAGTAAGCGAGTTATCAGGTAACCCTCTGCCATCTGTATCTGGCGGTAAGCTTGATCAAGGTTGGCTACGCTTTTCAAACGAGATGCATAATGCATACGATTATATTGGCAAAGAAATGAAGGGTTTAGGATATGCTAATTACGATAAATTCGCTAAGTAGGTTAAGTAGGCTAAAGATGGCGAAATGATTAAGATTGGATAGAAGGAAGTAACTAAAGAAGAAGCTAAGAATATTCTATCATAGTGGAAATGGTCGTCTGTATTCTCTGGAATAACAAGTTAGCTTGAAGCTGTTCAGATATATCAAATGTGGGATAAGGCTTTCACATTAACTGAGGCTATAGGCACTTAGATTTCTAGTTCGTATAAGAACACGGCAAACATGAAATACTATCGTCGGCTATAGGGTATCTCTGGCTCTGTGTCTTAGTAGCATCAAAATGATATGTCCTATTCAAGATAGGAAGAACAACTAATAATGCGTGCCGTTAATAATTAGATGGTCACTAGGCAGATAGTAAATGACTAGGGCGTGTTCGGTGCTAATCCATATTAGTAGATATACGGTTGAGGAGTGTATAAGCTATGGCTGATTTATTCGCTGGTGCACCATCGTTTGCTAGACTAGTTGGGCAAATATTAAATGTTACTTAGTCTAATGATTCCGACTTACTGCAGAGACTGCCTAAAGAAATTAGGCAGCAAGTAACTAGTGTTGATATTCAGTGGCAAAATAATACAATTACAGCTGAGGGCAATAACGCCCCTAAGCTAATTCAAGATATAATAGATTATATTAAGAAATCCCAGCCATCTACAAATGTAGATCAACTTACAAATATAGCCAATTACGTTAGAGAAGTACAAAGCAAATTAAACCCATTAAAACAATTATACAACGATGTTCTCTAGCCATCTGGCACTGCTGATGCTGTAAAAAAGTAGCTACCATTAGTAGAAAGTAAATTTGTGTAGGGCGGATCAGAAAATATAAATCCATTAGAAATGCTCAATACATTATAGAGCTTTTCTGATCCTGATAGTTAGAAATAGCTTAAATAGGCTAGTGAGTTAAGAGGCTTCTTCTCTATAATAACAGGCGTAGAAACAGATTTAACGCTATACGACAAAATGTCTGATACGGACAAGAAGACACACGTATAGACAGAAGCACAAAGATAGATAGAAAGATTAAAGCACATTGGCACAATATTGTTTACTGGTGACCAATTAAATAATTTCAATAAACAGATTGATGATTGGTAGTAGAAAGTTCCTGATGGTTCTAATAGAACTAATCTACAATAGTTAGAATAGCTAATATAGAACAATTTGCAGCCAGACATACGTGACCAATTTGAGTATGGGCTCGGCTTAACGTTTGATAATCTGGTATCTAAATCAGAAAAAGTTAAGAGAGATAAGTTTGGAAATATAATACCAGTGGCGGATATGATCAACGCCACAATAGGTTTGAAGACTAAAGGCACAGCCGGTATAGCTATAGACGCATTGCTTAACCCGCTAAAGAGTTTTTCTGATTTCGTTAACGATACAGTTCAAAATTACTAGGTTGCTGAAAGCAGTTATAATTTCTTTACTAATGGACAGAATGGAACAGGTCCTGTAGATGTAGACACGTTTATAAAACAGCTTGGCAAATATACAGATGCACCAGAATATATATTGAGCAATAAATATTTCAGAGAGTAGTTAGAACAATAGCGTGGCGACGCTAGCGACACAAATATATAGCGTATATATACTGGATTCAATAATTATTTAAATGCTCAATTAAGTGCAGGGAATATTAGTCAATCTGAATATAATTAGATGTCTAACATATAGTACAACATACAAGGCTAGCTAATCTCACGTGAAGCGTATAAGAAATCATTTGAAATATAGTAGGATAACGTAAAATACGACAAAAATAGTGGACATCCAATAGATTTAGTTGCCAGTAAACTATAGCCTATCTTCAAGACGTAGGTTATAAATGCGATAACAAACGAAGAGCGAAATAGCATAATATCACAGGTAAGAAGCATAAGCGACTTGGTCGGCGTTGATATATAGTAGTATGACCCTGTGCTATAGAGAATGTCTCAACTAGTTAATCTTGATGCAACAACACCAAGCAGTAATGTAAGTATGAGAGAAGAATTAGAAAAGATTATGTTTGATAGCGGTGGTAATCCTGAAAAGATAAACAATATGTTTAGGAAATTCAGGGAGTATGAATATAATAACTTAGTCAACATATAGTCGGTTATGATGCAAGACCCGCAGAAAGCTCTCGATAAGTCTAACACGCAAGTGTTTATCTCAACAATACTAAGCGATTTGTAGAATAATCAAAAGTACGATCCAAACGACGCTGGCTTCATGCAGTTAATCAACTCATCTCTTTACAATGCACTTAACGCCGGCAATATAGAACAATTCAACTAGACAACCATAATATCAGCACTGTACTAGAATAGATAGAATTTGGCAAGCTATGGATTCCAATCTGACTTTATAGAAGAGTTTGGACAATAGGTTGACAAAATAGTAGCATCAGGTACTAAATTGTCTGACCTTGATTAGTAGACAGCACAGAAATTTTTGTTTGAGGGCGATAAAGGTCTTAATTTCAATGGTATTAAAGACATTAATTTTAGCGGTATTAGGAGCACAAGAAATAAACCTAATTTGCAATAGTTAACTAGATTTCTTTACGAGGATATGCTAAACAAGTCTAAGCTTGTTGTATCAAGCAATTAGCCAGAAAGCCTTAAATTGTTGACTTAGTATACTAATATGCAAACTTATATAAATATGAGTAAAGCATTAGGCAATAAGCAAAACGCCGACATGATGACTCAATCATTGGTATCGCTCGGCGTTGTCGAAACCATGCAAGATGTAATAGTCAATTCATTCAATAAAATTGGTATAGAAGCTATGAATAAGAGTTAGTATCAGAACCTGTTCAGAATGGCTGATAATGTGTATCTAGATCCAAATGTATATAATAAAGAGTAGGGTAAGTATATCTCTAATATTTAGAAGATGCTAAATATATCAGAGAAAGATCTAAGCAATACGTCCATCGACGTATATAACGATGTTATAGAAGAGTTGTATAAAGAAAGAAAATTTGCAGAAGAACAATAGAATGCATAGGTTGAGCTGTATCTCAATAAAGAACCTAGAGAAGATAGGAAGAAATTTAAGAAGGGCCAGCAAGTAGCTAAAGGTAATCAGAAATCAGTTAAGAATAATAGGAAAGCATCTACATATAGGCCTTTCAAGAGCGATGTATATAATTTAGCATATACAATGTTTTCCAAACTAGGATATTTTGATGAAGTATTACCAGGAGATATTGAACAAGTATTTCAAGAAAATTTTAAGCGGTTAAGTTACTATACAGGTGCACCTGAGAATTCCACACTTTTCATACCACCAGATATTAAAGATTGGTAGCCTGTACTTAAAGACGCAATTATAAAAAAATACATGGATGACGTAATCGGCGATGAATGGTATTCCAAATTCTTTACTAAGGATCTAGCAGAGGTTTATTCTCAATATACGCCAGATGAATTGATTTCGTTGAAGGTAACTGATAAGAAAAAAGTATCATTTCACGGGCTATAGGATGATTTTATAAAGTTAGAAGCAATATCAAGATTGGCAGAAGAAAATGCTGATTCATATAAAAATGTTACTAAGCTAGCTAAAGTAAGATAGTATAATGACTATGTCGATTATTTATCACAAACTCCATACGCTGGCTAGTTGTAGATAGCAGAAATTGCATGGCGACAAATGGAACCACTGACAAATTAGATAATAGAGCCGTTCAGAGAATTTGGAACACTAAACGATATGTCTAGGTACAGGCTGTTAAGAGAGCCGAAGGATAGCTTTTTATAGGTAACATCATAGACAAATAGAGGATTCGATATGTAGGTAAAGAAAGGCGGCTCGTATGGTAAGTACAGACAACTTATCTAGGGTGATGTGTATAGCTAGGGAACAACGTTAGATAAGTAGCTCCCGTCTCTATTTAGAAAAAAGACTTGGTACTTGTCGCAAAATGGATAGACCAATGAAGATTTACAGAATTATAAATAGGAAATACGAAATCAACTTAAAAAGATAGACGAACAAATGTCATCTTACGCCGAAGATGTTGAATCGTAGTAGGAAGAATCAGAGTTTGAAGAAGAAGAATAGATTCGTAAAGGTTTAATATACAAACTGTACCATACTGGAATAGTCGTGCCATTCGACTAGACGAAATCAGGCGGGCTATTCGTAACGCCAAGTCTTAGTTCTGATTACTATGAGTACTCCAGCTATAGAGCACATGAGGTATAGAATAAAGTATTCGTTCAACCTAAAATCGTGTACAGTGCAATGAAATACGGTATGGGCTCTAATATACATAACTTCACTAGATTCATGTATAATCCAAGCAATATGGGTTTGCCTATCGGTACTTATACTACTGTGAACTCTAGCGTAAAATCCGACATAATGCAAGGACTATCTAGAGAGTTTATAAGAAGATAGTATACATCTAGCAGATTCGATTTCACGTTTGAAGGGTTTGAATATGAACGATAGGCATTCATGTCATCTAACCTTGTAGATACTGATAGAGAAATGTAGTTCATATACGGAGAGCTATTCGACCAATCACAATTGACAGAATACCTACAATCATTAAGCATAAGCCCTGATAAGGCAAGCAGAGAGGTATTAGAGGATTTTATATAGTTGAGACTAGGTAAAGACAATAAGTATTAGATGTAGGATGAACAAAAGAGTAGATTAGTCAGCATTTTGTCAAATAGATTATTAGATACCAATGGAAAACCAATTACATTTAACTATGACAGCAAAAATAAAGCATATACTATGACACACTTTGTGTATGATGATGCAACAAAAACATTCAAAGAACGTACGGTAAATCCATCACTGCCAGAATTCTAGAATGTTGATATGAATTACATTATTGCAGATAATACGTTAAGAGTATAGAAAACAAGAGCACAACATTAGATGGAGTAGCTATATTATAAATCATAGAACATGCGGGCTGGCACGTTCGATGTACAGAAAACATAGGATTATCTGTTGTTTCCTCATAGATTCGACCAGCAAGGTGTACAAATGTGGCTTGTGCCGCATAACTTAGTAGATGCTATATCAGTATCATCACCAAACGTTGTTGGTTCAGTCGTATCACTTAAACCATATGGCCACTACGCTACTCCTATACAAGAACAATTAAACCCAGTTGCATTTGAAACTGATACTGTAAGGTAGATAAATACAATGGGTTAGTCCGCACCGTGGTTGTCAATAGACCATTCTGCAAGACAGACTGATAAGATTGTGGAAGAAATCTACCAGATTAATAGAAATAAAAGAAAGTTCCTTCTTACTTAGAGATTTGGTAATGTGTTTCAAGATGAATTCGAAACATCTGAAACCGATGGACTTATAGTGCCTATGCTTGTAATGAATAAAGAAGGCGACGAAATGCAATAGTTCCTGCGTAATGTATTAGGCACAGACTTGAACTTCGCAGGAGACTAGGTGTTTATGTATAAGCCATTACAAGAATCATTGAGATACGTAACAATTGGCAAGTATGGCGAGTTCGAAACAAGGCCAGTACCAGGACTTACGAAATGGACTGGCGTTGCTAGGTCGAAAGGTATAAGTACATTCTTATTCGATAGACCACTTCAGGTTAAAATTAATGGTAAGCTAGTGTCTGTCGGCGGTATAATGAATGACCAGAGTAAGAGAAAGAATAAAATGGCAGAATTTGGATTAGGATAGTTAAGATAGTATAGATATATATATGGTGACAATACATTTGAAAAGGCATTTGGGAGTCTAATTTCTAGTTCATAGGGCTACAAAGGCAAAGATGCTAGTTCTATACTAAACAATCTACCTATTTTCAATGTTTCTGATATGGAAGGCATAGTCGATAAGAATTAGATAATGACAAATATCTTCATGGATAAAATGGTCGGCGAAGTGTTTGTAACTGAAAATGGTAAAGAGTTTGCTACAGGTATGAGATTGCCTCTTATATTTATGAAAATGTATAACTACGCAGGTAAGAGTCAGAATGTTAAGTGGTCTGAGATGTCGCCTATGTAGGCACAAGTATTGCCGCAATTGAGATTGTTCAGACAATCAGGTATGTTAGGTATGCTATTCGCAGGCGACCCGAACTCTCGTACAACAGAAGAAAGTATAATGCTACAAAATCTTACGTCTACTTCAGCTGAAGGTTAGTAGGCTGGTATGGTTTAGTAGTTAATGGAAAAGAATGTTATTGGTACTTATAAAACTCGCACTGGATATATTAAACGTTAGGCTGGGATAAAGAGCTAGCGCAATATGACTTTAATGGATTAGATGAAGTCGTATGTAAATCTGTTCGGCTAGGCACGAAGCCAGAGAGTTGTGCATAATAACTAGCAGAGATTACTTTACACATCTCAATAGTTTATGCGAGCTGCAGGTGTCAATCCGCAAATGCGTAGAACTGCTGAATTATTGCAATTGCTAGGCGAGATAGCAAGTAATCAACGCACAACACTTGATACTGGCACAAGCGTATTATCAATTTCAGAATAGCAGGCAAGAAGATTATAGGAATTTGCAGGCGATGAAGTATTACTTCCGTAGATTGGTATAGACTTTTTAAGAAAGCTAACTAAGAACGCAGATCTTGGTGTCAGAAATTAGTGGTCTGAATTCCACGAAGTTGATGAATTGATTTCTATAGCTGAGGAATAGGGAAATATATAGACTATATAGACTAGAAACGAAGGAAAGACTACATATGCCAGAATGTTAAGGTTACGTACTCCAAAGCTATTTGGATATACAGGCAGTACATTCCACCTGTCTTTGGAAGGTGAAACGTTCATAAATACATTCTAGGGTGCATACTCATTGATACAATATGCTTAGAAGAATGACAGAGATTAGTTGGAAGGTTAGTTCCCATTCTATGCATCAAGGTAGATGTAGCTTGGTAATATACAAACAAGAGGATTCATCAGAGGGTTAAATAAGAAACATGGTACATAGATATATGCTACACACGCAACTGCTAGACATGACTTAGGCGGCGTTAGAGCACCAGAGAAATAGTTCAAAGTTCTAGTGGCTAGCTAGCTCAAATCCGGTTAGATATCCGAGACTGAACTAAGGCAGTATTTTACAGATGATAAAAAGGTAGCAGAATTCAAGTATCTTGCTGGCTTGGATTTGGGAACTGATAGCAATGGCAATCCTATAACTCTCCAATCACTAGGCTTCTCAGATATGGAGTAGTCTAATCTTTAGTAGATCAGAGATAAGGGCGATGTTGATACGTTGTTCTCTAGATGGAAGAATCAAGTTATATTAGTAAATGGCAATGCAGGCGGAAAAAGAAATGCGGCAGGCAAGCATCAGGTATTTATGTCTAGATAGTAGTAGTCTACTAAGTATACGAATAATAGAGATATAGTAGAGACTGTTACATAGAATGTGCCTGTGTTAAGATATGATCAGCTAAATAACTACGAAGTATCTGTGTTATCTGTATAGGACGATAAGTTCGCTAATCAAATAGCCAATAGATTGTAGGAACAATATTAGTAGTTCCTCGGCTTAACTCCTGAAACAATTCCATAGTAGAATTTAAGAACTTATAAGTAGAATTTAAGAACTTATATGCGTGGCGTGTCACCGTATGTACCCAAGTCAAACGAATTCAAATAGGAATATGCTGGCAGCGTGGCACTTGGTAAATAGGGATATGGAAACGATTGGGGAAAAAGATTCATAATGGATAGTCCATATATGCAGGTAAGAGAAACATTCGCTAAGTCGCATGGCGAATTATGGGGAGCAGTAGAGCGGCATCCTATCATAGGTCAAATGCCACATGCACGAATTGCAGGATTCTCTTAGAATAATACAATCGATGTGCCTCAACCACTAGCTGTATAGATAGCAGGAGACGACGATGGTGATATGTTAGATTTGCTGCCGTACATAATAATAGGACCAGAGCTATTTCAAAATAACGTTGCTGAAGTAACCAAATATGGAATATATAGTTTGACTATGTAGGCACAACTTCGAGCTAATTTGTCAGATACATCAGAATATTAGCAGGAGATAAGGCACTTATATTTTTCATCACTGTATACAATAGATAATGAATTTGAATTTTGAGAGGTGGTTGCATGCCATTATACAGGTACGTCTGCAAAAAGTGCGGGCATGAGGAAGTCGTGCTGCAGAAAGCAAACGAGACTCAAAAGCCAACTTGTGAGAAGTGTGGAGAAGAGATGGTAAGAAGTATTGGCAAGGATGTTAGCATAATATTCAAAGGCAGTGGTTACTACTCAACAGATAAGAAATGAGCCCCGTCATGGGGCTCTTTTTATTTGTCTTTGTACGAAAGTAATTGTGCTATGTCACCTATTACATCTTGTGTTTGCTTAGATTGAACAAACTCGGATAGTTGTTTCATTATCTTAGTTCTACGATCTTCAAGTTGATTGACTAATGTTAAAACGTTATGCAACTTCTTATCAAACTTCCTGTCGCCAGCTTCAGTTTCTGTAACTATATACTGCTCAAATCCGTCATGCTAGATTATCTACTGCTATCTCATTAGTTGAATATCTACCTAAACCAAAGAGACTATGAGCTACTGCAATTTTCTGTCAGATGGTTCTACATTGTATGACTCTACATAATCGTTAAACCATTTCTCTGAGTAGTATAATTCAAGCTAGCAGCGTTGCCCAACAGCAGGATCTTTGATCGGACATTCAGATCCATACTAACAATTGTCTTTCCCTTTACAAAATTGTGCTAATGTCTAAAGCTGGCCACGATCGTATTCGCTCTATTCTTCTATCTACGCAAGCACGTCTTTCCCTATCCTCTACTAAACTCGTTCTGGCAGGTGCTATGAAATATTTCTCACTTTATCTGGTAACATATACATCCCTCCTAATCAAGCAGTTAATTAACAATCAGAGAGGTGTTTTTAATGGTGTGGAGAGAATATTTTCAGTCATATGACAGATAGCAGGAATATGCAAAGATGATATTAAAAACAGATTACTAGCCAGATCCGATATGCGTTAACTGTGTAATAAATCATACACTTAAAAAGCACTTATAGTGGGGCGTAAAGTGTACTCCTATCAGAGCTGGCATGCTTGATGTAACTCCAACAAAGCCAGAAGAATTAGTTGCACTATCTAAACTTAGTGCATACTATTTTGCTAAATATCTTATCGGCGTGCAACCTAGAGAATTCCAGAAGGAAATAATATAGTGCACGTAGTAGAGAAAGGTATTAAGAATATAGCGCCGATCTGGTAAGTCGCACGCTATGTAGATGTATATGCTATGGTTCTAGTTCTCTAACTAGAATATGGACGTCAGAGTAATTGCACCTAGAGAAGTGCATGTGCGTGAATTGTTTGATAAGATGAATTCTATGATTAGAGAATCTGATGTGCTATCTCAGTCTGTTATAAAGAACGGACCAAGAAATGGCACTATGTATAAAAAGAATCCTATGGAATTCTCTCTCACAAACGGCTCTACGATACGTGGTATAACAACTGGTGACGATGAAGGTACTAGTGCACGATCGCAATCTGCAGACTTAATGGTATTGGATGAAATGGATTTCATATCCGAAGATTAGTTTGCTGCTATATATCCTATCATAGCAACTAGCACTGATACACAATTGATATAGTCATCCACCCCGTCTGGCTATCGTAGTTAGTTCTATCAGTGGTGTAATGACCCTGTTTACAAGGAGTTGCATAAGACGTACCAAGATGTAGAAATATACGATTAGGATACAGACTAGGAATTCAAAAGGAATATGAGCAAAGAGCAATATGAGCGTGAAGTGCTGGCTCTATTCACTATAGAAGAAGCAGGTGTATTTCCACATTAGCATATAGATAAAGCATTGGAAGATTATCAATTTGACCAGATGCCACCACCGCCCGGCATCTATACATTTGGCGTTGACTGGAACGAATCTATGTAGGGCGTGCATATATAGATAATAAGATACGAATAGTTCCATTCAAAATATAGAGTGTCTAATGTAGTAATAGTCCCATCATCTGAGTTCACTCAAATTGTATAGATTAACAAGATAATAGAATTGTACGAGTATTATAAGCCACGCAAGATAGTTATGGATGAAGGATTTGGATTAACTCAAATACAATAGCTTAAACATTGGGGCGTTGAGTCTGGCAACGACGACTTCTTAATGTAGCTTGAAACGATGCCGTTTGGCAGCAATATAGATGTATTCGATTAGATTCTTGGCTCGTATTAGAAAGTATCGTAGAAGCAATTCCTAGTTCAGAATTAGAAGAGGTTTATAGAAAATGGCAGGCTTATCCTCCCAAGAAGCGAAGATACTAAGATTGGTCTTATAGGTCAAATGCGTGAGTATCAGATAGAGAGCATAAGCGACAACGGCACTCCTAGGTACTCAAAGGGATATGTGCATACTTTAGAATAGATGATGATGTAGCTGTATGGCATGTATCTTATAAAAGATGAGTTAGATAATACAGGCATACAACCTGTAACAAACGTTATAACATAGAGTAGAGATTAGTTTATACGTTCTGGACATACTAGTGGCTAGATAAGGAAAGAGCGTGGCGTATCTAATCATTAGTAGTTAATAAGTCAACTATACGGGAGGCGATGACGTGCGGTTTATTTCAAAGTCAAAAGAGAAATAGCAATCAATAAGCGATCATGTCGAAATTAAAAAATAGATTGAACAGCCTGATAGCGAGACTATTGTAAAGGCTAGATAGGATATAAAAACATAGCAAAGACTTGTTAGCAATTATATTTCATAGCACATAAACGACCCGATAACATAGTAGATATAGGATGCTAACTTATAGAGTCAAATAAAGTAGCTTAGGAAATAGATGAATGATGAAGACACTGATAACTCAATTAAAGTAAAAGACGTAATATAGTAGACTGAAATATACAGAAGTGCAAAGCCGCCAGCAGAGTAGATACTAGCTGGCTTTTCTCCTACACCAGTGTATACACAAGGCGGGTAGTAGTATCCTAGCAATGATGGCACGTAGGCGTTTGTTGAAACAAAAGATGGAGTATTGCTTGTTACCGATATCGATCTTGAAGTATAGGACATGAATCCTGAAATAAGTACGTAGGATGTAATAAATTAGTACATTGAGTATGACGGCCCATTTGACGATTTCTATGATCAAATGAACGATTATGTAAATGCCACTGTTGCTACTATCAATGACCAACAAATAATCAACCAGACTAGGCAAAGTGTATAGGACGGGTATAAATAGATACAGATATAGGAATAGTCAGCTGGGCAATAGCTTGCAAATATCCCACAAGTAGAAACTCCTAAATTCGATTGCTAGATAAATGTTGATTGGAAAACTATACTATTCTGGATGCTCATACTGAATTTCAATTAGCCAGTTGATATAACGCAGGGCTTACTTAAATACATAGTAAAACCAATAGAAGAAGTGCTTAATTTTGTTCTAGGTTCAATAAGAAATATAGGTTTTACAATTAATATTTGGCCTGTTTACTTTGAATGGTATCCATTTAAGTGGATTCCTGTATTCACTTGGTGGGAGGATTTGCTATAGTACGTATAGACTGAAGAGTATAAGAGCATGTGCTCATTTATGAAATTCGATTAGTCTAAGACGTTGGGCACTACAATAGGTGGACAATATTTCATAGACAATAAACTAAACTAGATATCTGGCAGTGGTAAGTTATCTGCAACACAGGCAAGGATGCTATAGGTACTTGCATTAGGATACGATCAATTTGGCAGTTCAATCTATTCTAAAGATTAGATTCGCAAACAACTTGGCAACGTGATTTGAGGCGAGAATATGGCAAAAAATATTGAAGAATGTATAAGCATATAGAAACACACAACAAGTGCCAAATAGCTATTAGTATCTAAACCACCGTACTAGGTTGTGAATGAATTGCCTACTTCATTGGCTGATCCATACGTATAGGCAGGATATCCTGATTAGAGATCTGCAGCCGGCTCTATACTATCTCATGTAGTCAACTTACCAGAATAGTCAATAAGACCAATATCACTCTAGTATCAATAGGAAAACATACAGAAACAAGATAAACATCTTACACAACTAAACAATAACGCTAAAGGCGAGAGCCAGTAGGAAGTCAAGCAAGAACAAGACTCCGCTCAGGCTGTTGCTGAAATTTCTAAAGCAATAGAAGCAATGTATACAAACGAGAATAAAACTGGCGTAAGTGATGTGTCAAACATGATTTCAGATGAGATAGCTAAATATTCAAAGGATATTGACCCTATAAAAGAATAGCTATTAAAGTCTGGCTAGTTCTGTTGTACTATAAAGTATGTAACGTTTGTGTGGTATTTAATAGATACGTACTTTAATCACAGTGCAGAAGTATATTACTACAATCAAGGTGACGAATTAGTCCCGGCACCTAATGAAGTTGTATATCAACAATTCATTAGTTTTATAAATAAAGACATGAATAATCTAACAGAGTCTGTTAAAAACTTAAAGCTAGATTAGAATGTTGATGATTTGAAAAAGACTATCAATCAATAGATGTCTGACTTAAAGTCAATACTAAGACCAATAGACAGCTTCGTGTCATCAACATCGTATCTGTACAGCATAAGCGATCAGGTAATGAAGAACATATCTAAGTTACAACCGAACTCGTTCTTAGATGTCTTGGATACATTCATGACAATGATGATGATGAGTTAGCTTTCGATACTTATAGATGTGTAGAATAAATATATAAAAGAGAATATAGAAAAGTTCGTTAACGACGTAAATAAGCAATAGCAGGCGGCATATAACGGGAATAAGCAAAATTTCTTTATAGACAGTCTGTTATTAACTCACAAGAATATGGATATGTATAGATATATGTTCGTAAAGTATTTCAACAACGAGCAATTTGACGCATAGTACAAACAATCTAAAAGCCCATAGTAGGTAATAATGTAGCAAGTATCTAATATCGGCGGGAATTTAGTAAACAGTTTATTTACAATGAATAGCGAAAATGTATATAAGCAAATCGTAAACGTATTAGAGACATTATACTCTGCATAGGATTAGAATAAAGTAAATATAAATTTCTCTAGTGATATAATTAAATAGCAGGATATAAACAGTTAGATGTAGGATGCCACGTACAACTAGTTCAATGATAAAGACGTAAATAAGCTAGCTCAAAGCATATTAAATTAGTTTGGATTTGTAAACACCAGCGAAGTATCGTATGTATATCAAACATTCCAAACGTTCTTTACTGTGTTTAGCGATGCGTTTACTGGTAATTGGTAGAACATCGGCACTAACTTAAACAATTAGATTGCCAATATGGAAAGCACTTATTAGAAACAGTCTGACAAATCTACTCAATCTATTAGCACTATTCTTGGCACAGTACTTAACTAGGTTGTATAGACATATATGTAGTATCTCACATAGCTAATATCAAAGACATATGAATTTGATAAAGATATGTGGAATAATTTATCGCCTTATATATATTCTAAATATCAATACGATGAGAAGACTAGCACGCCGGCTGAAATAAAAAAGTGTCTATATATGCAAGCTGCGTAGGATTAGCTCAGCAATTACATATAGGGATTTGCAAAGCCAGGGACAGCTGAGTAGAAGTGCGGAAATATATTTGAGCAAGTATACCAAATATTGATATGGCTTGACCCGGTGTCATATGTACCTGTGCTTAATATGCTAGCTGATTATATAATGAAATCTATTTACACTTTATTGTTCAGAATGCTATAGGATATTCAAACAAACTAGTACGATATAGCAATTAAAGGCGAGTCTATTAATCTTCACTTAGTTGATACTGCAGATGACGTTACAAATGTTATGATGTAGTAGCTAGACTTATTAAAGAACTTACTTAAGACAGAAAACTTAGAGCTTCTTACTAAATGTATAAGCACTTCAGATATTAAGAGTCTTACACCAACAGAAGAAGAATTAAAGGCGATTGATAAGTTAGATTAGCCGCTTAATACAATAATTAAAACTATGATAGATTTTATGTAGAAAATACTTAACCTCTGATTGGAGGAATCATAATGGGATTATTCGACCGATTTCGTAGTAAGGAAGAGATAAAAGCAGACTAGGCTTCGCCTAGCTCTCAAAAGCAAAAGACTCGTGCTGTGCGTGGTATACAAACGCCGGGCAATTAGTTCGAGGTTAACACGGGGCTAATTAATTAGTACAAGCTTTATAGATCTGATAGTATTATAAAGCAATAGGTATCTATGTATGCAGAGCTGTGTGTTAATAATGGGTTCAAGATAACTAGTAGCGATCATTAGGTTCAGAAGTAGATTGACCGCCGAATTGCTGAAATTGAGTTTAATTCTAACACAACTATGTATTAGCTAATTAGAAACTAGCTCAAACATTTCATAGCGTTTGGGAATTAGACTATCGCATTTGCACGTAATTAGTAGCTTGTCAGTGGTAAGCCTTATGTGTATAACAGTAAACAACTAGACCCTATATCTGGTATGTTCATTACACATCCAATTACTATGGGTATACAGAGAAATACTGTAGGAGAGATAACAAGTTACACACAGGATTTAAGTATTATTCAAATGAACTATAACTTCCTAATGGCCGACCCTGAAATTAATTTCTTATTCTCAAATCAAACTCAACCTAATCGCAGATTTAGTAAGTATGATATTGCACACTTCAAATATGATGAGGATATTATCACTGGATTTGGCAGGCCATTCTATTTTGAGTAGATAGACGATTTGCTAATACTTAGAAAGATAGAACGTACAATAGAAGAATTAATAGAGACAGGTAAAATAATGTATTAGATATATAATGTAGGTAATGACAAATACCCCGCAAGGTCACAAGCTGAAGTAGAGTAGGTCAAAGAAAATATAGAATATAGCGAGCCATATAGCATAATTGTAGCACCGCATAATCATTCTGTTGAAATGAAATCTAATAATGTGTTGCAAGACATTCTTGTTTTCTACGATAAAATAAGACATAGAGCATATGGATAGTTAGGTATGTCATCAATAATGATGGGTGAGGCTGGATAGGCAAATAGAGCAACCGCCGACGTATCAACTGACTTCGCTATGTTAAAAGCAAAGGACTTTCAAAAATTGTTTGCTTAGCAATTCCAACATGAAGTATTAGAACATTTGGTGATAGATTCAGGCTTTAATCCTAAATAGCTTGGTAATTAGATGCCTAAGTTAGTTCTTAACGATCCATCAATGGATGCAATGATAAAGTAGCAAAATCATGCTACATTCTTATATGAACATAGTGTTATACCATTTAAGGAAGTTAGAACAATGCTTGGACTAGACTCTAATGTGGACGAGAAAGATATGTACATATACCACGTTAAAATGCCGGTAATTGAATTACAGAAAGACTTATCAATGCCTGATAATCAGTAGGAAACTGAGAACCTTATAAATCCACAAAACCAACACACTAACAACGTATAATGTTGTTAATTCATATATGTTGAGAGGAGCTGATAGCATGTACTATATAAAAACAAAATTAAGTTATGACAAGACTTTAAAAGATGCACAAAACCCAGAATAGCTAAGATTATGGATTGTAGCCACGCATAGTGATGTGCCAATTAATATGCGGTTGTATATGCAAGATGAAGTAAAGAAAGCTATTACGACTTGGACTACTCCATACCAGAAACCTGTTTTAAGACATCACGACTCTTTAACCGATTAGATTGGTAGAGTTACAGACTAGGTATACATAGACCAATTAAATTGGCAAACGCAAGTTAAACAACTAGTCGGCAGAAGCGTTAAGTTGCCTGATGGTGCAACTGGCGGCGTACTTATTAAAGCATATATTACAGATCAAGAGTAGATACAAAAGATATTGTCCGGCGCTTATACTACTGTTAGCGTTGGATTCTCTACAGACCAATTGATATGTAATATCTGCAAAAAGCCAAAGATGGATTTCATGTCATTTTTAATGAATCCAGATAACGATTAGGATGTATGCGAACATCAAACTGGTGAAGTATATGATGGAGTTACATAGTACGATGTGCCAATAAACATAGAGTACAAAGAAATTAGTTTCGTTAATGACCCCGCTGATTAGCATGCTGGAATAGCTAAGTTGGAGCCTGTTAGCATGAGCGAGGCTCTTCAAGAAGTAAAGAGCGAATTGTTTCAATCAGAAGATGTTAATTCACGTGTTGAATTCGTAGATAATAATAACGAGGAGGTAAGTAATATGGATGACGAAATGAAACAACTAAAGGATTAGCTGCAAGCAAAAGACGCAGAACTGAGTCAGATAAAAGATGCATATCAGAAGTTATCTGACGAGCATAAACAACTATTAGACTTTCTGAAGGATGACTATGCAGAAAGGGTAGCCGGGCTTAAAGCTATAGCACTTGGTATCGATTAGGATGATGAGATTCATAATATCAAGCTATCGCTATCAACATACTCTCTTGATACACTGAAGGCATTAGAAACAGAGTATAGAAGCCTAGTCGATATGATGTTAAAACGTGAAGAGGAATCTGAAGACTCTAAATGCGAATCATGCAGCGATGAACAACCATAGTAGGTAGAGCCAGAGAAGCCAGCAGAATAGCCAGCAGAAACTCAACAAATAACTAACAGCAATGTTAATTTACAGAAAGAGTAGAATCCAGCAGAAATAAATATGTATGATCCAAATGATATAATTGATATGTTACTGGGGATTAAAAAATAACCATTTCTAAAGGAGGGCATTAGCATGGCTAAGATGAACGTTCCAAACTTTCCAATGTATCCTGTTATTAAACACGAGAAAATGCGTGAATATTCTGACGGAATTAGATTCGGTGGAGGACTGGATTTAAGACCGGCACCATATTTACCAGTAGTAGAGGTTGATAGAAACCTCAATGCAGCAAAGGTTATCAAGAAAGGTACATTTGTAACACTAGATTCTAATGGATTTGTAGTTCCAGCATTCACAGAAAAACCAGATGTGAAAGTTGGTGGAGCAGAAACAGAAGCAACAGTAACATTGGCATAGCCAGCAGACAGCAAAGTAACAGTAACAGGTGTCGCAGAAGTATCGTGGGTTGGTGAACCTACATGGAGATCTAATTATTCTTTGACAGTAACAGTAGACACATCTAAAAACGCATCTGTGTATTTGAATGGATCAGAGACCCCACTTATTACAGGTTCTGCTGCAACAGGCTTGTATATACCATAGCTTGGTCTTACAGTCAAAGCATTGAACGACAATGCAGATTAGACAGCATACTTCAAATTCCAATATGCAGTAGGTGAAGCACTAGAATATGGGCAATACGATGTCGAATTTGGAGTAATCGATGTAGACTCGTATTCAACCACAAAAGCTGCAGTAACTGCACCAAAAACGTCTACAGCAAAGATTGGAACAACAAGTGCTTCCGATATTAAGATAGGCAAACCTATTGGTATGACTATGTTCGATGTTTATCAATGGGATATGGGCAAAGATCCTTGGTATCAAGTACAAGACCCAATTACGATATTGGCAGACAGAATGATATTGCTAGCAGTAGATCCAGCACATAAAGACGTAGCATACGAAGCAGGCGATATTCTTGTGCTAGATCCAAGCGGGTTCCCAGTACCATTTGATGTCACAGTAGATGCTGCTGGTGTATATTCCGTTGCAGCAGCAGTTACTATGCTGAAAGATATGCTTAAGTATCATGTTGGTAGACTTGTTAAAGTCATCGACTTAGCAAAAGAGCCTATGTTCACTGGCGGGCTTGAAAATGTAGAGTACTGGCCAAGTGAATTTGCACAAGGATTACCAGGCAAACAAAATGGCGGCGTTACAGATGGTATAGATGAAACGACCAAAAAGGGACTCTTAATACAGTTAGAATTCTGACGTGGCGAGAGGTGAAATAGATATGGAATTTAAAGATTATGTGTCTGAGATAGTTAACGAGAAAGTCAATGAATTGATGCTCGGCGATTCAAATGTTGTTGAAGCATTGAAGAAACTCACTGAGGAAGATGCTAAGGTATAGCTATACAAAAGGCTTATAAGAAACAACGGTAAGCTTAGTGATTCATCTAACAAGAAGTACAACCTTAAAGACTTAATCACATCACCAGAATTTTCGTACTTCTTCCCAAGAGTCATAACAAGCATTGCCGGTGAAGTATATGACAACTCACTTGTAATCACACCATTACTTGAAGAAATTATGGTTGACCCAGGTCCAAGTCTAACAATTCAAGTTCCACAATTCACTGGTGCATTTGGACAAAGCTTGGATGTTGGAGAGTCTGGAGAATATCCTGAACTTAACTTGAAAATGACTGGCGGTACAGTTGCAACAGTCACAATTGGTAAGTCTGGTATAGCAGTCAATATAACAGAAGAAGCAATTAAATATTCCAGATTCGATATCTTCAACGCAGCAATTAACGAAGCTATGAAGGCACTTGCAAGATGGAAGGAAAGAAAAGCAGTTAAGATGTTCTACGAATCTGCAAAGACAGTTAGGGATACATTCAAAGGCGTAGGAATAGACGGAAAATCAAACGGTGGACTATCACTTGACGATATTCTTGAAGTAGCACTCGAATTCATGGAAAATGGATTCAATATGGATACGATTATTATGCACCCACTTGCATATCCAATCTTCGCAATGAATGGAACAATGAGATCATTCTTCTGGGCATCGCTTGGCGATAAAGGTTCATTATTCACATGGCCACAAGTATCTGGCGGACAACCAGAACTCTACAAGACGCTTGGTAAAGTAAAACCATTGAATGGTGAAAACATCACGTCATTCGAAGTACCAACTGGGATTATAGGCAAACCATTGAGATTGATACTATCTCCAGCAGTACCATTCAATAAGACATCTAAGAAAACTGATATTATAGTACTCGATAGTGAGAACCTTGGATACCTCATTACTGCAGAAAGGCCAGTAACAGATGAATTCACCGATCCTATGAGAGATATTACACACTTCAAAGTAAGAGAAAGATATGGCATGGCACCGAAATTCGACGGCTCTGCAATGGGTATATTGAAAGACGTAAAGGCTGTCGAAACATTTGACCCAAGACCATTCTACATGGTACAACCATAATAATAGAGTAACACACATTGCCGTGGCTTTATGCCACGGCTTTCTTTTTTGTGTTAATTTACAACCGAGGTGATAAGTATGCGAGTGATTTCATCTAGAGTGGAAGATAGAAATATAATATTGGAATTCGATGAGTAGATAGATTAGTCCAGCTTCATGCCGTCAATGTTGATACTAGAAAAGGATTCTCAAATTATTGAGTTTAGTCATCAGATAGACGGAAATCTATTAAAGATAATTCCTAATACTTTATAGACTGGCACATACTATTTGTACTTGTCTGGCTATGATCTATTAAGCAATAAATACTTAAAAAGCACAAGCGGCAGTGCAATTAATGAAACGTATAGTTATGAATTCTTACTATCGCAGCCAAACAATGAGCCGCCAACAGGAGAAGTGCCACCAACTGTTGTAGACCTTACTACAAGTTAGGTTGAAGTCAACTATACGAAACTATTATTATCAGACAGATTTGTATAGACATTCAATAAAGCCATAACATAGCCATTCACATAGCAAGTTACAATAGAGGATTTTGATGGTGGCGTTAGTCAGTATCAGTATGATGTTACAGAACAAAGCACGCCAATATCATATTCGCAAAATAATCTCGTCCTTTACTTTGGCAAGAACATAACCAACTAGATTGTTACTATAGATTAGAATATAACATTCGGCGACGTAACTCAATAGTTCAATCTTACATAGCTAGGTTAGCTCAAACCATACATCAATCTCAGACAAGCAATGTAGCAATTCGGCTCGTATTCAAGTCAAATTAGCGATTAGGATTAGTGGTATGCGGCACTTGCATAGATGGTAGCATACGAATGGAATTCAGGCGTATCTATAATTGGCAAAGACCTTACTGATACATCATAGAAACTTTTCTTACAGAAGTATTAGTATTTTGAACTTCTTAAAATGATGATGAATCGTAAAATCTTATCGTCAGGCGATTCAATCAATACCGGTGTTTCAAGCATAACTATGGGTAGAATTAGCACAGACCAAATTAAATTCATAGAAAATCAGCAGTAGGAACTTATCCAGCAGTTTGTATCTATAATTACTCCTACAAGTTAGAATAGATAGTTGCATAGTAATATAATGCTACATAGCACAGCCGTTAGATAGTTGAAAATATGGGAACATATATTCCAAGGAAGGCCGGTGCTATAATGTACGAGGTATTAGTAGACCAGTTACTTAAACAAACTGCCAGAAAACTAATTGTAGAGAGCGGCAATAAAGCGTACATAATAGAATAGCCAATAATACTGACTAACTCATACCAATCAATTTCACAGCCAGGACAAGTAGCAGAGCCATAGGTATTCTCTGATACAAAGCTAGTTACATTCATTTAGAAAAAGTGGGGCGTAAAGCCTGCTAAGAATCAGTATGTTGTAACGTTAATTAAAGATGGAGAGAAATATACATAGGAGTCAGACTATAACGTCGGGCAAGTCATAGACGTGATAATAAGTGGGGAATTAATTGGATATCTAGTTTATTGTAATGATTAGGAGGTAATCAAATATGCTAAATAGTAATATGCAATCGTACATAAGCATTATAGATTTAATAGCGAAAGGCTTTAGCTAGTACATTGATTTCAAGCAAGTCGGATATAAATAGACAATATAGCCAATGGCACCAAAGGATAATTTAAATGCATAGAATAATAATGCACTGTTAATTTACAAAATGTATAAAAGACAATAGGGCAGTCAAAAGAAAATGTTTCAAGAAACAACTTTCCTGCGCCCGATATTAGTTAATTCATAGATAGGCACTGGTGGAATATCTTTCGATTAGGTATATGAGTATTATATAGATAACATGATTGAATTCTAGATATATTCAACTGACTATAGAATTACAGCAAAGTAGTAGGAAGACTTTATAGATTACATGAGTATGATTAGCGTTACACAAAATATATTTACTCAAAACGGATTCAAGATACCTGTGTTCTGGGAAGAGAAAGAAGATATGGTAGAAGAATATGGCGGGACAAAACTTTATAAAGCTGTTTTATATTATTAGGTACAAACTAAACAAACAATTACCCAAACGATAGATGTAATTCGCTAGATTAACACGTATGTAGAAATGTTAGGCTAATTCCAAAAGGAGGTAAGTAGATATGGTTGATTTGAGATTGTATCCAAATTTACCAGGAGTAGTATCAAGTATTAGTGTTGAAACACAAGTCCCAACGTTTGACGATTCAAAACCAAAGTTCTTACTGTTAGGATGGCATAGTCAGGATAAATTCCAGGATGGCACGCCAATTAAATTTAACGAGCCATACTTTGTAATCAATGACACTATGCTATCTGACATGTTCGGAACTACAGACAAACTCGGCTTACATGCAAAGATTGTTGGAACAACTGCAAACTGGGAAGTTATACCAGTTGTAGTAAGAACAGGAAAACCAGATGTGAAAGTTGGTGGAGCAGAAACAGAAGCAGTAACATTGGCATAGCCAGCAAACAACAAAGTAATAGTAGCAGATGTCGCAGAAGTATCGTGGGTTGATGAACCTACATGGAGATCTAATTATTCGTTAAAAGTAACTGTAGACGCATCTAAAAAAGCATCTGTGTATTTGAATGAATCAGAGACTCCACTTATTACAGGTTCTGCGGAAACTGGTTTATATATACCATAGCTTGGTCTTACAGTCAAAGCATTGAACGACGCAGAATAGAAGACAGCACACTTCAAATTCCAATATGCATCTGAACCTGCAACTGATAATGATAAGATATAGGCATTGGAAGCTGCATTGACAGAACTTAGAGGACTTGAAGTAGATTACGTATACTAGGTCGATTAGGTTCTTGATGACAACGGCTCAACGAAACATTTTGGATCAGTTCTTGCAGAATACGCAAATACGCAGAGCAATCAATTCAGGAATGTATTGGTTTACCTAGGAACAAGTGAACCTGCTAATTATACATTCAGTGGAATCAAAACATGGGTAAACAAACTTAAAAACTATATGGACACAAACTACAAAAATGGCGTATTAGACTAGCGAGGTCAAGATGTAGGACATAGAATTGTAGTGGTCGCCGGACATGGATATGTAAACGATGTATCTAACGTAACAGTTGATCTTGCATCATTCGTTGCAGCTAAGTTACATGCAAATAAGGTATATAATGGCCCAATTAACATGGCACTTGACGGCATAACGTTACTTGAAAACATAACGCTTGAACAAGCAAACTTGTTAGCTGCATCAAGAATAACAGCACTTTATAACAAGCCAGGATACAATAAGATACCTACAATACTTGTTGGCAAGACGTTGGCAGGCGGCACGTCACCAATGACAAAGATATCTAGTATACTTGTAATCAACGAATATGTAAATGGACTTAGGGATATTGCAGATAGATACCTTGGACAACCAAATAGTGGAACTGTAAGAATGAGTATGCAATCCACAATGCAGAACTTCACAAATAGTTTCAGACAGTCTGGTAAGATAGCTGGTGGCTCTGTAACTGTAGAACCAGATTCGGCAAGTGGATAGATTAACGCATTGAACGTAAAAGCACAAATAAGAGCATTTGCAGAAATCGAAGTAATCAATATTAACGTCAGATTCGAATACCAACTTGGATAACCGTAGGCGGGCGACTGCCCGCCACTTTATTAAGGAGCGTGATAATTGATGTCAATGACATATTCGCCGTCTAATTAGTTACTAATGTTCAAACACCCTGAGAAAAATGATAATGGTACTATAATATTTAAATACGATATTATAGGTAATGCTACAAATATAGTTGTAAATACATAGAGATCTAAAATACCTATATTCGTATTTGGTGCGGCTGAGGCAAAGACTATTTCAAGAGGATAGCAAATGATTACTGGCCAAATTGATATGGTACAAATATCAGAGTCATAGATAGATAATTACTTAAAGAAACAAACAAGGAAAGTAACTCCACTAGAATATGAATATAATAGCTCGGTGTATGGAACAGTAAGCGAAAAGCATTCAGACATATTTGGATACAATAATGGAATATCATACTATGAAGTTAGCGACACAAATATAGATGACATTCATTTTGATGAGATAGTACTTCTGTCCACCGATCCACAACCAAACAAAGGTGGAGGCATAGATTATCTCATGCTTACTCTTTATAATGTGGATTTCTTCGATTACAGTTATGCAAAGACAATAAACGATTAGTAGTAGTTGGAACGTGTATCATTCATGGCAACAGGAATATCACCAATTAACACATACACAGTCCAATAGACAACCAATGGTTAAGGAAGAGAAGGAGAGTGAAAACTAATGAGTAATACACCATTATCACCAAATCAAGTGGTTATAGCTTTATAGGCAACTGGAAAAGTTATAGGTTCTGCAACAAATTTTATGGTAAACGTTGATAGAAGAAAATTGCCAGTCCTTGCACTAGGTCGTGTAGATCCTCTTGGTTTCGGACGAGGATTCAGGATAATATCTGGTATAATCGATTACGTTATACTATCACAAGATCTATTATTAGAAATAATGGGTGATGTAATTAAGGAAACAGAAGTAACAGAAGAAAATGGGGAAAACACGACAGTTAAAGAATTTTAGTCGCCAGTAGAAGTAATAGTATCTGCAGATGAATTTAAAATGTAGAATGTAATAGAAGATGCGTTGTATGGCAACCCAGCTAATGATACGTATGAAATCAATTCGTAGACGTTTCACAAGATTAGAGCCACTAGTCTTGACATGTTGCCACCGCTAGACATCATTGTATACGGAATAGATGAGACTGGTAATTAGAGCGGTATGC
>Ga0208198_1000795_pt1 | contig 32249 bp, 42 predicted proteins | sample AD_JPNTR2_MetaG_FD_184446 | JGI IMG/M metagenome (GOLD analysis project Ga0208198, IMG submission 184446) | Active sludge microbial communities of municipal wastewater-treating anaerobic digesters from Japan - AD_JPNTR2_MetaG (SPAdes) (version 2) | ecosystem: Engineered > Bioreactor > Anaerobic...
CTACCCTCCTCAGCCCCGGGGCTGGGGAGGGTGCTCCTAGATCCTTCCGGATCCAGTCGTATTCCCGCAGGGGGGGTGACATTTTCTCAGACCGCTTATAGGGTGACATTATCACAGGCCGACGACACGAGCAGCCCCTTATGCTTGACATATTAGCCAGCATTCGCTATCATTAAAGAATGCGGCAACCTATAGCCAGGAGTAGGCGTAAAGCGTATGATTTTGTTCTTGCTTATTTATACTACACAGGATCCTTCTTTTCCTTCTAGTCAAAGGTATTTTTCGTTCAAGAGATAGCAGGGCTATCAATGCCTGCGCGCTAAATCGTTATGTAGGCGCTCAATAGTCGGGTGGGAGATAGGAGCGTGACAGGATGGCAGTTATGACAAAGGTCGGGGGACGAGAGAGACTTAGTTTTTCTAAGATAGACGAGGTCCTTGAGGTTCCGAACCTTATTGAGATCCAGAGACATACTTATGAATGGTTCAAGGAAGAGGGCTTGGATGAGACATTTCGCGATATATCCCCTATTCAGGATTTTACCGGTAATTTAGTGCTTGAGTTTGTGGGCCACAAGTTTGACCCCCCTAAGTATTCTGTGGAAGAGTGCAAACAGCGGGATGTAACGTACGCAGCTTCTCTTAAGGCGAAGGTTCGCTTGATTAACAGAGAAACAGGCGAGGTAAAGGAACAGGAAGTCTATATGGGCGACTTCCCTCTAATGACTGAAAAAGGTACTTTCGTTATTAACGGTGCAGAGCGTGTGGTTGTCAGTCAACTTGTAAGATCGCCGGGAGTGTACTTTGATGTTACACGGGATACTGCCGGCAAACGCCTGTATACCGCCAGTCTTATCCCGAACAGAGGTGCGTGGCTCGAGTTTGAGATGGATTCTCAAGAATGCATCTGGGTAAGGATAGACAGAACCCGCAAGATACCTGCGACTGTCCTTGTCAGAGCTCTCGGTTATGGAACTGATCCCAGTATTATCGATATTCTCGGCGATACCGAAGCTATCCGCAGCACGCTGGATAGAGATAACACAGAATCTGAAACAGATGCGCTCATAGAGATTTACAAGCGTCTTAGGCCGGGAGAACCGCCGACTGAAGAGAGCGCTGCATCCCTTTTTGAAAATACCTTCTTTGATTCGCGTCGCTATGACTTGGCGCCTGTAGGACGCTATAAGCTCAACAAGAAACTTGCTCTTTCAGAAAGGCTTATCGGATATGAACTTGCGGCGCCTGTTGTTGACAGAAAGACCGGAGAGGTTTTCTTGGATGCAGGCGTGAAAGTTACGAGGCAGGTTGCGGAGTCCCTCGCTGAACTTCAAGGACAAGGGCGGGTGCTTGAAACTGTGGTGATCTCTCCCAGCGGAGGAGAGATTAAGCTTGTCGATAACGGCACGCCCGGCGAGAGCATAAAGACTCTTACCCGTTCTGATCTTGTAGCTGTAGTCAATTATCTATTAGGACTGATACAGGGAGTAGGCTTTGTTGATGATATTGACCATTTAGGCAATAGACGCTTAAGAACTGTAGGAGAACTCCTTCAAAACCAATTCCGCATAGGCCTGTCCAGAATGGAGCGGGTAGTCAGGGAGAGAATGACTATCCAGGATGTGGACGCGGTTACTCCTCAGACCTTGATAAATACTAGGCCGGTTGTGGCAGCGATTAAGGAGTTCTTTGGCTCAAGCCAGTTGTCTCAGTTCATGGACCAGATTAATCCACTGGCTGAGCTTACACACAAGAGACGCTTGTCAGCCCTTGGCCCCGGGGGGCTCAGCAGGGAAAGGGCCGGGTTTGAAGTGCGTGACGTCCATCACTCGCACTACGGGAGGATATGTCCAATTGAAACCCCTGAAGGTCCGAATATCGGGTTAATTGGGTCGCTGTGCACTTATGCAAGGATTAACGATTATGGTTTCATCGAAACTCCGTACCGCAAAGTGATTGACGGCAAAGTAACAGGCGAAATAGTCTATCTTGCTGCTGATGAAGAAGACAAGTATGTGATAGCCCAAGCCAATGAGGATTTAACCGAGGACGGATCCTTTGTTAAGCCTAAGGTTGTAGCTCGTTTTCAGGATAAGATCGTTGAAGTGCCTGATAATCAGGTGGACTTTATGGACGTATCACCGAAGCAAATCGTCAGCGTAGCTACAGCCCTTATTCCTTTTCTCGAGAATGACGATGCGGGTCGTGCCCTTATGGGATCAAACATGCAAAGGCAGGCAGTTCCTCTGATACAGACGGACGCGCCCTTTGTAGGAACCGGTATGGAACGCAAATGTGCTGTGGATTCAGGTGTCGTGGCGCTTGCGAGGAATTCCGGTGTTGTCAAGAGAGTCACAGCTAATGAGATCATTATTCAGACTGACGCAGGCACTATTGACACATACAGACTCCTAAAATTCGTCAGATCCAACCAAGGGACTTGTGTAAACCAAAAACCTATTGCCCGTGTGGGTGACAGGGTTGAAAAAGGCGATGTGATCGCTGACGGTCCGTCCACTGATAACGGTGAACTTGCGTTAGGCCGTAATGTGCTGGTAGCGTTTATGCCATGGGAAGGCTATAACTATGAGGATGCTATACTAATCAGCGAAAGACTGGTGAAGGAAGATACCTTCACATCTATCCATATAGAAGAATACGAGTGCGACGCCAGAGATACCAAGCTTGGTGCGGAAGAGATCACCCGGGACATTCCCAATGTCGGCGAGGAAGCCTTGAAAGACTTGGATGAAAGAGGCATTATTCGCGTAGGCGCCCACGTGCGCACCGGTGATATTTTAGTCGGCAAAGTCACTCCTAAGGGCGAAACTGAGCTTACTGCGGAAGAACGTCTTCTTCGCGCGATTTTCGGTGAAAAGGCCCGTGAGGTAAGGGATACTTCTCTTAGAGTGCCTCACGGCGAGTCCGGTAAGGTAGTGGCTGTCCATGTGTTCTCGCGAGAATCCGGCGATGAGCTGAGTCCGGGTGTTAACCGTCTTGTTCGGGTTTATGTAGCCCAAAAACGAAAAATATCCGAAGGCGACAAAATGGCAGGCCGTCATGGCAACAAAGGCGTTATTGCCAGGATCCTGCCGGAAGAAGATATGCCTTTCATGCCTAATGGGGTCTCTGTTGATATAGTGCTTAATCCCCTGGGTGTGCCTTCCCGTATGAATCTCGGGCAGATTCTCGAGACTCACCTGGGAGCAGCTGCGAGAAAAGACGGTATTAATGTTGCCAGCCCCGTATTTGACGGGGCTACTGAACACGAAGTCATGGACTATCTTGAGGAAGTAGGGCTCCCGCGAAATGGCAAGACCGTTCTATATGACGGACGCACAGGCGAGCCTTTTGATAATCCCGTGACTGTTGGGTACGCGTACCTAATGAAGCTGCTTCACCTTGTAGATGACAAGATTCATGCCCGTTCCACAGGGCCGTACTCTCTCGTCACTCAGCAGCCTCTCGGAGGAAAAGCTCAGTTCGGAGGACAGAGGTTCGGTGAGATGGAGGTATGGGCATTGGAGGCGTACGGGGCAGCCTTTACGCTTCAAGAATTGCTTACTGTAAAATCTGACGATGTGGTAGGCAGAGTGAAAACATATGAGGCAATAGTGAAAGGTGACAATGTGCCGGAGCCGGGTGTCCCTGAATCGTTTAAAGTGCTCATCAAAGAACTCCAAAGCTTGAGCTTGGATGTGAAGGTCCTCAGTGATGACGAGCAAGAGATAGAAATCGGCGAGTCTGATGATGATATTGTCGATACCGCGAAAGATTTGGAAATCGATATCGGGGGCAGAGAAAGAGATGACGTACTGCTGGAGGAGCTGCCGTCACGTGAGGCAAGAAAGAGGACGGAAGCAGTCAGGTATGACGGTGAGTCTGAGGACGATGAGGAACAAGATGACGAAGTGAGTAGTGTTGGCATGCAAATCGAAGAGCTCTCACTTCCCGATGACAGCGATGATGATCCGGTTGACGATGACAGCCTTGATGAGCAGCTTGATGAGCAGTTAGATGAAGAGATTGATAGCAGTGGCTATGAAGATGAGAATATCGTCGACGATGATGAGTCTCCAGATGAGGATGAGGGATTTGAGGAAGACGAGGACGACGACTTTTTCCGGGAAGACGCCGACGATGATGATGACTTGCTTTAGCGCGTGGGAGAGGAGGAGAGGTCGTTGCTAGACGTCAGTAATTTTGAAAAAATTCGTATCGGCCTTGCATCGCCTGAGCAAATAAGGCAATGGTCCAGCGGAGAAGTGAAGAAACCCGAAACCATAAACTACCGTACCCTCAAACCGGAACGAGAGGGTTTATTCTGCGAGAAGATCTTCGGGCCTACTCGGGATTGGGAATGTCATTGCGGCAAGTACAAGAGAGTCAGGTATAAGGGTATTGTCTGCGACAAGTGCGGAGTTGAAGTCACCAGATCAAAGGTGCGCAGGGAGCGGCTTGGCCATATTGAGCTCGCAGCGCCTGTATCGCACATATGGTACCTGAAGGGTATTCCAAGCAGAATGGGTCTGCTTCTCGATTTGTCCCCTCGTGTGCTGGAGAAGGTCATCTATTTCGCGGCGTATATAGTTGTTGATCCGGGAGAGACTCCCCTTACTAAGAAGCAACTTCTCTCAGAGATTGAGTACAGGGAGATGAGAGACCGGTTCGGGGATGCCTTTGATGCCGGTATGGGAGCGGAAGCTATAAAGAAACTCCTTGAGGAAATCGACTTGGATGAAGTTGTGCATGAGCTTCGGGAAGAAATTCGCAGTTCTTCAGGGCAGAAGAAGCAAAGAGCGACGAGACGTCTTGAGGTTGCTGAAGCATTTAGGAAATCAGGGAACCGTCCTGAACATATAATCCTTGACGTTATTCCCGTTATCCCGCCTGACCTTCGTCCCATGGTGCAACTGGACGGAGGCAGGTTTGCGACTTCAGATCTGAATGACCTCTACAGGAGGGTAATAAACAGAAATAACCGTCTCAAGAGACTTATCGAGCTCAACGCCCCTGACATTATCGTCAGGAACGAGAAAAGAATGCTTCAAGAGGCTGTCGATGCTCTAATTGATAACGGACGTAGAGGAAGGCCTGTAACAGGCCCAGGTAATCGTCCGCTGAAGTCCTTGTCAGATATGCTGAAGGGAAAGCAAGGGCGGTTCCGCCAGAACCTCCTCGGCAAGCGTGTGGACTATTCAGGAAGGTCTGTGATTGTTGTCGGCCCGGAACTTAGGTTGCATCAATGCGGACTCCCTAAAGAGATGGCCCTTGAGTTGTTTAAACCTTTTGTCATGAAGAAACTTGTGGAGAACGGGTATGCTCATAATATAAAGAGCGCAAAACGAATGGTGGAGCGAGTCCGTGATGAGGTTTGGGATGTCTTGGAAGATGTTATCAAGGATCATCCTGTGCTTCTAAACAGAGCTCCTACCCTCCACCGTTTAGGCATCCAGGCGTTTGAGCCTGTGCTGGTAGAAGGTAAAGCAATCCAGATCCATCCTTTGGTCTGTCCGGCCTATAACGCGGACTTCGACGGTGACCAGATGGCAGTCCATGTGCCACTGTCTGCGGAGGCGCAGTCTGAAGCAAGATTCTTAATGCTGTCTGTAAATAACCTTTTGTCTCCGGCTCATGGCAAACCCATAGCAACGCCGGGACAGGACCTTGTCCTCGGCTGCTATTACTTGACCATAGCTCAACGGGGAGAGAAAGGCGAAGGCAAGTATTTCTCAAGTCCGGACGAAGCGTATATGGCGTATAAGGAAGGCAGTGTAACCTTGCATTCCCTCATTGCCGTCAGAATGCCCGAGGGAAAGCACATTTGTGGGTGGAGTGATGAGGATAAGAAGCGGAAACTCCTTGTGACGACTGTAGGTAGGCTTGTTTTCAACAGGATCTTCCCTGATGATTTCCCTTACATTAATGATGCGGTGGAAGATATGGCTGACGAGTCAGTTCTAACCGGCGCAGTAATTGATTCTAAAGGGGATCGCTCTATAAAGGAAATAGTGAAAGAAGCTCCTTCCGGCCGTCCTGTGAAAAAGGGGTTTCTTGTTCAGCTCATAGCAATGTGCCACCAAAGATATGGGAACGCGGAAACAGCGATGATCCTTGATAATCTGAAAACTATTGGGTTCAGATATGCGACTCAATCCGGGACGACTGTCGCCATAGAGGATGTTGTGGTGCCTGTCGAAAAAACAAAGATTATTGAAGAAACCGAAAAGCGAGTGGAAGAAATTGAACAGCAGCATAGGCGGGGCCTTATCACCAATGACGAGAGATATCAGCTTGTTATAGACAGGTGGACTGAAGCTAAGGAGAAGGTCCAGGATGCAATGCTCCGGGGCCTTGATGAGCTTAATCCTGTTTACATGATGGCGACTTCAGGTGCTCGCGGAAATGTCTCGCAGTTAAGCCAATTGGCCGGGATGAGAGGTCTTGTAGCTGACCCGTCAGGGCGGACTATTGACTTTCCGATTAAAGCCAACTTCCGCGAGGGATTGACAGTGCTTGAGTATTTCAGTTCCACACACGGAACGCGAAAAGGCCTTGCTGACACAGCGCTTAGAACAGCTGACTCAGGCTACCTTACAAGGCGGCTTGTAGACGTGGCTCAAGATGTCATTGTACGTGAGGACGACTGCGGAACAGATCAGGGAATCACTCTTTCCGCTATCCGTCAGGGAGACGACGTAGTAGAGACACTAAGAGAACGTATTATCGGCAGAGTGGCTTGTGAGGATATTGTTCATCCTGATACAGGCGAAATCATTGTCGCGGAAAATGAAGAAATCCTTGAAGAACATGCAAAGCAGATAGATTTGGCAGGAATAACAGAAGTGACTGTCAGATCTCCTCTAACATGTAAGACCAGGTACGGAGTGTGCGTGAAGTGCTATGGACGCAATCTGGCTACCGGAAATCTTGTGGAAGTCGGTGAGGCTGTCGGAATCATTGCTGCTCAATCTATAGGTGAGCCTGGCACTCAGCTTACTATGAGGACATTCCATACAGGCGGTGTAGCAGGTGATGACATCACACACGGCCTGCCCAGGGTGGAAGAGCTGTTTGAGGCGCGAAAGCCCAAAGGGCAAGCAGTCATAAGTGATATTGACGGACGTGTCAGCGTAGTGGAATCCAAAGGCACAAGAAAAGTAGTGGTCAAATCTGATGACGGAGACGAGAAGACTTATACCGTGCCTTATGGAGCAAGGCTCGAGGTCAGAGAGGGTCAGTTGATAACTGCAGGGGATCAGATTACTGAAGGCTCTCTTAATCCTCATGATATTCTCAGAGTGAAAGGCGTTCGTGCCGTTCAAAGCTACCTTGTCAAGGAAGTGCAGGATGTATATAGGTCGCAGGGCGTGGAGATTAATGATAAACATATTGAAGTAGTAATCAGACAGATGCTTCGCAAGGTAAAAGTCGATGATCCGGGAGACACGGAGCTCCTGCCCGGCGGACTGGTAGACGTCTTCGAATTTGAAGAGGAAAATGCACGTGTTGTGAAGGAAGGCAAGCAACCTGCTACAGCAAAGCCTGCGATTCTGGGAATTACCAAGGCTTCACTTGCAACTGACAGTTTCTTGTCAGCAGCTTCCTTCCAGGAAACGACGAGAGTGTTAACGGATGCTTCAATTAAAGGGCGCACGGATCCTCTGATTGGGTTGAAAGAGAACGTAATTATAGGTAAACTGATACCTGCAGGCACAGGCATGAGTAGATATAGAAACGTCGTTCCTGTGCCTCAAATGGCGGAGGCAGCTGTTGATGGGGAGGATAGGCCCGGTAAGAACGGAGAAGGCGCAGAGAGTGATGTAGACACTGATGAATACCTGGAGTCTCTGTCCCCGGTGCAAGCTGTTCATGAATCCCTTGACAGTGTTTTGTCCTAATTGAGTTCTCAGGGTTCTTGACAACTGTTATAGCGCAATGCTAGAATGTGATGGCGTGCAAATTGTGCGCCGGGGCGGTTTGCTTTAAAGAGAAAGCCCCGGGAGGAGAGAAAACAGGATATGTCCCACGATGAGTTGAAGATGGCGCATCGCAAGGCTGTAGGCACAAAGCAGACCATCAAAGCTCTCGAAAGGGGAGAAGCAGAAGCTGTTTACCTGGCAATGGATGCCGATGAGAGGATTACCAAAAGTGTATTAGAGTTGTGCAAGGCAAATGGAGTCGAAATCATCTATGTTGATACCATGGCGCAACTCGGGAAAGCATGTGGCATTGAAGTCGGAGCCGCTTCGGTAGCAATCCTGGTTAACTAAGACCAGGGCTGTAACGGTTTAAATACGACGTTCCACGGTGCCCCTTGCACCTCGAGGTGGAAGGGGCATGTTCTGTGTAAAGGTAAGTTCATTTGAGGAAGGAGGTGCGAAACAGCGTGCCCACAATTAACCAATTAGTGCGTAAGGGACGCAAGAAGGTAACTAAGAAATCGTCTGCTCCGGCTCTCAGGTGGATTTACAATTCTCGTACCCGGAGATCTGAGTACACCGGCGGGGCCCCGCAAAAGAGGGGAGTCTGCACAGTTGTGAGGACAACCACCCCTAAGAAGCCTAACTCTGCGCTTCGCAAGATCGCAAGGGTCAGACTTAGTAACGGCCTCGAGGTAACTGCATACGTTCCTGGGATAGGACATAATCTTCAGGAGCACTCTGTCGTCCTTATCAGAGGTGGCAGGGTAAAGGACCTTCCCGGCGTGCGTTATCATATTGTTCGAGGGACTCTCGATGCTGCAGGGGTAGCTGACAGGAGACAGGCGCGATCAAAGTATGGAACCAAGAGGCCCAAGTCGTAAATACTAAGATAAGAATGGCTTCCTGAAAGGAAGGAGGTGTGCGGATGCCCAGGCGGGGCAGAATTGCTAAAAGAGAGGTAATTCCGGATCCGGTATACGGTAACGAGTTGGCAGCTCAACTCATTAACAAGCTGCTTCTCGATGGGAACAAAGGTATCGCTGAATCCATTTTCTATGATGCCATGAATATCATTGGTGAAAAGACTAAGAAAGATCCCATGGAAGTATTTGAACGGGCAGTAAAGAATGTCATGCCGATCCTGGAGGTCAGACCGCGTAGGGTTGGAGGCGCGACTTATCAGGTGCCTGTTGAGGTGCGGGCAGACAGACGCACCACGCTGGCGCTGCGTTGGATAGTCCAAAACGCCAGAGCCAGGTCTGAAAAATCGATGGCCGAGAAATTGGCTGCCGAACTTCTTGACGCTTCAGCAGGTCAGGGAGCTTCCGTAAGGAAGAGGGAAGATACTCACAGGATGGCGGAAGCAAACAAAGCATTTGCTCATTTTAGGTGGTAGGGTAGGTTGTTAGGTTTTTTAGATTCTCCGGTCAGAGTTTTCCGAAGGAAGGAGGGGATATAAGGTGGCTGAAAGACTTTCGCTTGAAAAGATCAGGAATATCGGGATAATGGCACACATTGACGCAGGAAAAACCACTACCACCGAGCGTATCCTCTTCTATACCGGTCGGGTCCATAGGATCGGAGAAGTCCATGATGGGGCTGCTACGATGGATTGGATGGTACAGGAGCAAGAGCGTGGAATTACAATCACCGCTGCTGCTACCACGTGCTACTGGCGCGATCATCGAATCAACATTATAGACACTCCCGGGCACGTGGACTTCACAATGGAAGTTGAGAGGTCGCTCCGTGTACTGGACGGCGCAATCACTGTGTTGTGCGCTGTCGGCGGAGTGGAACCACAATCCGAAACTGTATGGCGCCAGGCGGATCGGTACAGGGTGCCCAGAATCGTATTCGTCAATAAGATGGACAGGGTCGGCGCGGATTTCGGACGATGTGTGAAGATGATAAGAGACAGGCTGGGCGCTAATGGAGTGCCGATTCAGATTCCCATTGGCGCTGAAGAGAATTTCAGCGGAATAGTGGACCTGATCCATGAAAAAGCCATTGTGTATATGGATGATCTCGGAACCAAGAGAGAAGAGACGGAAATCCCTGATGAGCTCAAAGAAGAAGCCGGGAAGCGCAGGGAAGAATTAATTGAGGCCCTTGCTGAGGTAGACGACGACATCATGGTACGCTACATTGAGGGCATAAACGTGACTCCGGATGAGATAAAGGTTGCGCTCAGGAAAGCTACCTTGTCAGGCAAAGTGATACCGGTTCTTTGTGGGTCTGCTTTCAGGAACAAAGGGGTCCAACTCCTGCTGGATGCAGTAATAGACTATTTGCCTGCTCCGAATGATGTTCCGCCTGTTGTCGGAATTAACCCAATCACCGGCAAAGAAGAAGAACGTTTACCCAGTGAAGACGAGCGGTTTTGTGCTTTGGCTTTCAAGATTGCGGCAGATCCGTACGTGGGGAAACTAACATACTTCCGTGTGTACTCCGGATCCGTCCATGCAGGTTCATACGTATATAACGTCACTCAGAATAAGAAGGAACGGCTTGCCCGCATCCTTCAGATGCATGCTAATCATCGTCAAGACGTTGATTGCGCTTACGCAGGAGATATAGTGGCTGCAGTAGGATTTAGGGAAGTTGCGACAGGGAATACCCTGTGTGATGAAGAAAACCCCATAATTCTTGAGACGATGTCTATTCCGGAACCTGTGATATCTGTGGCAGTGGAACCAAAGACTAAATCAGATGAAGATAAGTTAGCTACTACGTTGGCCCGTCTTGCGGAAGAGGATCCAACATTCCAGGTCAAGCAGGATCCTGATACCGGACAGACGATCATATCAGGTATGGGTGAGCTTCACCTGGAGGTCATTGTCGACAGGCTGATCAGGGAATTTGGAGTCAGCGCTAATGTAGGTAAACCGCAAGTTTCATACAGGGAAACCATTGCCTCAAGTGTGCAAAGTGAAGGGAAGTTCATAAGACAAACAGGAGGCAAAGGGCAGTATGGACATGTTGTCCTAACTCTTTCGCCTCAATCGTCCGGTGAAGGGTTTGCATTTGTTGATGCCACTAAAGGCGGAGTGATTCCCAAAGAATTCATTCGAGCTGTCGAGGCCGGCGCAAAAGAAGCGATGGAAGCAGGGGAATTAGCAGGTTATCCCATGGTTGACATAAAGGTGACGCTTGTTGACGGGTCTTACCATGAGGTAGACTCATCAGAGATGGCGTTTAAGATCGCGGCGTCCATGGCTGTCAAGGATGGGGTAAGACGTGCAAACCCACGTCTTCTCGAGCCGATTATGCGTGTTGAAGTGATGGTTCCCGACGGATTCACAGGGGATGTTCTTGCGGACATAAGTGCAAGGCGCGGTAAGGTCCAAGGTATGGAGAAGATGGGACCATTCCAGGTGATTAAGTCCCTGGTGCCTTTGGCTGAGATGTTCGGATACGCTACGGATTTGAGATCTCTGACCCAAGGGAGAGGGACATATGATATGCATTTCATGTGTTATGAAGAAGTGCCCGAAGCTATTGCGAAAAACGTGATAGCTTGGGGAAGATAAAAAATGGTGATAGGAAGAAGACCAATTCCAAGGGAGGATGACAGGAATGGCCAAGCAGAAATTTGAGAGGACAAAGCCCCACGTCAATGTCGGGACTATCGGACACATAGACCATGGCAAGACGACATTGACTTCAGCGATTACGCTTACTTTGAGTAAAGGCGGCTTGGCGAACTACAAAAAGTTCGAAGAGATCGACAAGGCTCCTGAGGAGAGGGAGCGCGGTATCACCATCTCTACCTATCACGTTGAGTATGAGACGGCGGATAGACACTACGCTCACGTTGACTGTCCAGGGCACGCCGACTATGTCAAGAACATGATTACCGGCGCAGCTCAGATGGACGGCGCTATTCTCGTGGTAAGTGCAGAGGATGGACCGATGCCGCAGACCAGGGAACATATCCTGCTTGCACGGCAGGTAGGCGTCCCTTACATCGTTGTATTCCTCAATAAATGTGACAGGATGGAAGACGAGGAAGAGCTGGTGGATCTCGTTGAAATGGAAGTCAGGGAGCTTCTTTCCAAGAACGAGTTCCCGGGAGATGATATCCCATTCGTGCGAGGTTCTGCATTGAAGGCTCTGGAGTGCGGTTGTGGGAGCCGTGATTGCAAGTGGTGCGGTCAAATCTTGAAGCTTATGGATGAGGTTGATAAGTACGTTCCCACGCCTGAACGTGATATCGATAAGCCTTTCCTTATGCCGGTTGAGGACGTGTTCTCAATTACCGGACGGGGTACAGTCGCTACAGGTAGGGTAGAGAGAGGGTCAGTCAAGGTAGGGGAACAGGTTGAGATTGTCGGGCTTACTGATGAGTCCAGAACGACAGTAGTTACAGGTGTAGAGATGTTCCGGAAGACTCTGGAGCAAGGCGTAGCAGGAGATAACATTGGTGTTCTGCTCAGAGGTGTAGAGAAGGACGAAATTGAGAGAGGTCAGGTCCTTGCAAAACCGGGTTCCATCAAGCCCCACACGAAGTTTAAAGGCGAAGTTTATGTTCTGTCCAAGGAAGAAGGCGGAAGACATACACCGTTCTTTACAGGATATCGTCCTCAGTTTTACTTCCGGACCACAGACGTAACAGGCAGCGCAGTGCTTCCTGATGGGGTCGAGATGGTAATGCCCGGCGATAATATCACAATGACGATTGATCTGATTACGCCAATCGCTCTTGAGGAAGGCCTCCGGTTCGCTATACGTGAAGGCGGTCGCACAATCGGTAAAGGCGTTGTCTCATCGATTATTCAGTAAAGACATGTATTGCCTGGGGAGTTAGAGATAGAAGGGCCGGGCTCTACCGTTGGATTTACCCGGCCCCTTGCTGCGAGCTATGAACCTGGAGGTTGCGTGCTTCGGCAGGGGAATTCCAGGGGAGCGAGTCTGCGAACCCGATCAGACGACTGCGAGGAGGAATTGAGACCATGGCTGAACAGAGAATCAGAATTAAGTTGAAAGCATTCGACCACAGGCTGCTGGACCAGTCAGCGGAGAAGATCGTAGAGACTGCGCGGCGCAGTGGGGCGCGGGTTTCAGGTCCTGTTCCGTTGCCGACGGAGAGAAGCGTATTCACTGTCTTAAGATCCGTCCATGTGGACAAGGACTCGAGAGAGCAGTTTGAAATGAGGACTCATAAGAGACTCATTGACATTATCGAGCCTACCCAGAAAACTATTGACGATCTTACAAGACTGGACTTGCCGGCGGGTGTGGGCATTGAGATTAAGCTTTAACCTCGCCTCGTGACCCGAGCGGGTATAGCGGTGAATGTAACAACGAAGGGGGTGCGAGGTAAATGGCAAAAGGGATACTAGGGAAGAAACTTGGGATGACACAGATATTTACTGATGAAGGGCACACAATCCCGGTAACGGTTATAGAAGCAGGCCCATGCGTTGTCGTCCAGCGGAAGACAAAGGATAAAGACGGTTATTCCGCTATTCAGCTGGGATACGGCGATATACGCGAACGACTGGTTAATCAGCCGGAAATGGGCCATTTCAAGCGCAGTAAGGTCAGCCCGAAGCGATATCTCAGGGAGATTAGGGTGTCAGAAGATTTGCCCCATGAGGTAGGTTCGGAGATTAAGGTTGATGTGTTCCGCGAGGGAGACCTCGTTGATGTTGTTGGAACATCTATTGGGAAAGGGTTCGCAGGTACGATTAAGAGATGGAATTTCAGGAGAGGTCCTATGAGTCATGGGTCCATGTACCATCGCCGGCCGGGAGCCCTCAGCTCAACGGGCATAGCACGTGTTTGGAAGGGCAGAAAACTCCCGGGCCGCCTCGGAGGAGAGCGCGTAACAATCCAAAATCTTGAAGTCGTTAGGGTAGATCCTGAGCGCAACTTGATGCTTGTCAAGGGATCAGTTCCCGGACGCCGCGGTTCTTTGCTTGTTATTAAAGAAGCAGTGAAGAGCCAGACGGCAAAGAACAAGAAGTGAGGTAGGTGATCTAGATGCCAAAAGCGCCTCTATACAATATGAACGGCGAGAGAATAGGCGACTACGAGCTTCCTGCCTCGGTCTTCGGGGTGCCTGTCAATGAGCATGTTCTCCATGAGGCTGTGGTCATGCAGCTGGCTTCGAAACGCCTTGGTACCGCGAAAACGAAAACCAGGGGTGAGGTGGCCGGTGGTGGAGCAAAGCCCTGGCGTCAAAAGGGAACCGGAAGGGCAAGGCACGGCAGCCGCAGGTCTCCGATTTGGAAGGGCGGAGCGGTGACGTTCGGTCCCAGGCCCAGGAGGTACGGATACAAATTGCCTAAGAAGGCGCGGAGGGTTGCGCTGTTGTCAGCGTTGTCTTCGAAAGCTCAAAATGAGCAAGTCCTCGTTCTCGACGAGTTGTCCATGAGCGAGCCAAAGACTAGGGTAATGGTGAACATGTTAAGCAAACTCGACGCTGATGGAAAAACGCTTGTGGTTCTGTCGCAAGGTAATGAGAATGTGAGATTATCTCTCAGAAACATTCCCGGCGTCAAGACGCTTACTCCTTCTCAGCTTAATGTTTATGACATCCTCAACTACGATAAGCTTCTCCTTACCAAGGAGGTTGCTGATGTAGCAGAGGAGGTGCTTGGCGTATGAGAACCGCAAGGGATATTATTGTAAGGCCGATTTTGACTGAGAAGACCATGGAAGGATTGGAAGATAACAAGTATACGTTTATCGTGGATATCCGCGCCACAAAGGTCGAAATCAAGAAAGCGGTGGAGGATGCGTTCAAGGTGAAGGTCAAGAACGTGAACACCTTGAGGATGCCCGGCAAGACCAGAAGGATGGGAAGATTCGAAGGCAAGACTCCTGAGTGGAAGAAGGCCGTGGTTACCCTCGAAGAAGGTTATAGTATTCCCCTTTTCGAGGGCGTGTAGGTTCGAGATAAGGTGAAGCGGCTGGAGTGAACTCCCCTCTGGCAGCAAGGCGGTTAGATAAAGGAGGGGTAAGAGTTGGGAATTAAAAGACATAAGCCGGTTACCCCGGGAAGGCGCTTTATGAGCGTGTCAACCTTCTCGGAACTTACTGAGAAAAAACCGGAAAAAAGGCTTCTCCGCCCGAATCCAAAGTCTGCCGGTCGCAATGCGCATGGTAAAGTTACCATAAGGCATAGGGGTGGCGGAGCGAAAAGAAGCTATCGAATGATAGATTTCAAGAGGGAAAAAGACGGGATTCCGGCAAAGGTGGCAAGTATTGAGTACGACCCGAATAGATCTGCGAGAATTGCCTTGTTGAACTATGCGGACGGCGAGAAAAGGTACATCCTTGCGCCTTCGGAGATAGAAGTGGGTTGCGTTGTCATGTCCGGGACAGGCGCAGATATTAAGCCTGGGAATGCACTTATGCTGCGCGATATACCCACAGGCACAATCATCCACAATATAGAACTGATTCCCGGCAGGGGCGGGCAGCTGGTTCGTTCTGCCGGAGCAGGTGCTCAGCTTATGGCGAAGGAAGGCGATTATGCTCACGTCAGGCTTCCTTCAGGTGAGGTGCGGCTTGTACGCCAGGAATGTAAAGCCACTATCGGACAAGTCGGCAATGTGGAGCATGAGATTATCACCATAGGTAAGGCAGGTAGGACGAGACATCTTGGGCGGAGGCCGAAAGTACGAGGCAAAGCCATGAACCCGGTAGACCATCCTCATGGCGGTGGAGAGGGCCGCGCTCCTATCGGCATGCCGTCACCGGTGACACCATGGGGTAAGCCGACTCTCGGCTACAGGACCAGGAAGAAAAAGGCTTCTGATAAGTTGATAGTCAGAAGACGGAAGTAAGAGGGGAAGGAGCTGGGCTAATGTCACGATCGTTAAAGAAAGGCCCATATGCTGACCCGAAGCTCTTGGCAAAGGTTAGGGACTTGAATGAAAAGGGTCGCAAGGAAGTAGTCAAGACGTGGTCAAGAGCCTCAACCATCTTCCCCGAGATGGTGGGTCACACTATAGCAGTGCATGATGGCCGAAGGCATGTGCCGATTTATATCAGCGAAGATATGGTCGGGCACAAGTTAGGTGAGTTTGCCCCGACGCGAACGTTTAGAGGACATGGAGCGCATACTGCCAGGTCTACTTCGCTGAAGTAAGATGTCGGGGGCTGGAGGGGATAATTGCTATGGCGATGATGGAAACTCGAGCTATAGCTCGTTATGTCAGGATTAGTCCAAGAAAGGCTAGGCAGGTTGTGGACCTGGTAAAAGGGAAAGATGCCCAGGAAGCCGTTGCTATACTGGGGCACACTCGGAAAAGAGGGGCAGAGCTTGTCGGTAAGGTGCTGAAGTCTGCCATAGCCAATGCCGAGCACAACCTCGAGCTCAATAAGGATGACTTATATGTGGCAGATGTGAGAATTGATGAAGGCCCGACTATGAAAAGATGGCGCCCGAGGATGCGGGGGATACCTGCGCCGATTCTCAAGAGAACCAGCCACATTACAGTAGTTGTCAGAGAAAAGGAGGGATGACAGGTTGGGACAGAAAGTTCATCCCTATGGTCTAAGACTGGGAATAGTCAAGGATTGGACTTCGACGTGGTATGATGATAAGAATTACTCTCAGTTGATCCATGAGGACCTTCACATCAGACAGTTTGTGAAAGCAAGGTTCTATAATGCCGGGATTTCCAAGACTGAAATTGAACGAGTGGCGGACCGGGTGAAGGTTAGTATCCATACAGCAAGGCCCGGAATGGTAATCGGTCGAGGCGGTCAGGAAGTGGAAGAGCTCAGGCGAGACCTTGAAACTATCACAGGCAAGCATGTCTCGGTGGCAATCATTGAGGTCAGAAATCCGGATCTGGATGCCCAATTGGTTGCGGAAAACATTGCTGCCCAGATAGAACGGAGAATCTCCTTCCGTAGGGCGATGAAACAGGCGCTTTCACGATCAATGCGACAAGGCGCTGAAGGTATGAGAGTAAGGGTCAGCGGCAGATTAGGGGGAGCTGAGATTGCCCGTACAGAGGGTTACAGTGAGGGGAAGGTTCCTCTTCATACTCTGAGAGCTGACATAGACTATGGTTTTGCGGAAGCTCACACCGCGTACGGCAGAATTGGCGTTAAGGTATGGATCTATAAGGGCGATGTGCTTCCTGAGAAGGCTGCCGCCGAAGGAGGCCGGTAAGAATGTTACAACCAAAGAAGACTAAGTATCGGAAAGTCATGCGCGGCAGAATGAAAGGCAAAGCTGCCGGCGGCTCTGATGTGGCCATGGGTGAATACGGGCTCCAGGCTCAAGAGCCCGGATGGATCACAGCCAGGCAAATAGAGGCAGCGAGAATTGCCATGACTCGATACATCAAGAGAGGCGGAAAGGTCTGGATTAGAATATTTCCGGATAAGCCGGTTACCAAGAAGCCGGCTGAGACTCGTATGGGTTCAGGAAAAGGGAACCCGGACCACTGGGTAGCTGTGGTGAAGCCCGGTCGAGTAATGTTTGAGATTGCAGGTGTGCCGGAAAACGTAGCGCAGGAAGCTATGCGGCTGGCATCATTTAAGCTTCCTATAAAGACTAAGTTTGTCAAGAGGATGACGATAGGCGGTGAGGCCGGTGAAAGCTAGAGAAATACGTGACCTCTCCAACGATGAACTTAACTTGAGACTTGACTCGCTGAAAGAAGAGCTTTTCAATCTCAGGTTTCAGGTTGCCACCGGTCAGCTTGACAATCCCATGCGTGTTCGTGAAGTCCGTAAGGACATAGCACGTGTTAAGACAGTCTTGCGCCAGCGGGAGCTCGGCATCAGCCAGTAGTCTTAAGGGGGGTTATGCGGTGGACGCGCGAGGAACGCGTAAGACGCGTATTGGTACAGTCGTGAGCGACAGCATGGATAAGACAGTGGTTGTTGCTGTTGAACGGATAGTCGCCCACCCGCTTTATGGCCGAAGAATGAAGAGAACTACGCGCTTCATGGCGCACAATGAAGATAACCAGGCCAAAGCGGGAGATAGGGTTCGACTGATGGAAACCAGACCGCTTAGCAAGCGTAAGAGGTGGCGTGTGGTAGAAATCCTTGAAAGGGCGAAGTAGTCCCGTACAGGATTAGGCAGGGCGCAAAGAGCGCTCTTTGACAAGGGGGGACTGCCAGGTGATTCAACAAGAATCAATGCTGAATGTCGCTGATAATACCGGCGGTAAGAGGATAAAGTGCATCAGGGTGCTAGGCAGTGGCAACCAGAAGTTCGCAGGGATAGGCGACATTATCGTTGCCAGTGTTAAAGAAGCTACACCCGGCGGAGTTGTGAAAAAAGGAGATATAGTCAGGGCGGTCATTGTTCGAACAAAGGCGCCGGTATCACGCCCTGACGGAACCCATATCAGATTTGATGAAAATGCAGCAGTCATCATTAACGAGCAGAATAACCCCAGGGGGACGAGGATATTCGGCCCCGTTGCAAGGGAGCTGCGTGAGAAGGAGTTCATGAAGATAATCTCCTTGGCGCCTGAGGTTCTATAATGGAGTCATTAAGAAAAACCTTAGGGGCGTAAAGAGGCAGGTGTTTTAGGGACAATGAAACCTCATGTGAAAAAGGGCGATACAGTAATCGTTCTTTGGGGTAAAGACAAGGATAGGCGAGGAAAAGTCCTACGGGTGCTTGCCGGCGAAGGTCGAGTGATAGTGGAAGGCGCAAATGAAGTAAAGCGCCACACTAAGCCAACCCAGCTGGCCCCGCAGGGAGGTATCATCAAGAAGGCAGCGCCAATGCCGCTGTCTAAGGTGATGCTGGTCTGCCCGAGGTGCAACAAACCTACTCGTTCCGGTAGAAAGCGAACTCCGGACGGCGAGTACGTGCGAGTGTGCAAGGAGTGCGGGCGCGACATAGACAAGTAGGTATCGGGGGTGAGCCCAAGTGGCGGCAAGGCTGAAGGAGAAATACCTTAACGAAGTTGCACCTGCCCTCCGTGACAAGTTTGGGTACAGTAGTGTCATGGAAATTCCCAAAATCCACAAGGTTGTTGTAAACATGGGGGTAGGGGAAGCAGTAGGAGATCCAAAATCGCTTGATGCCGCAGTCGGTGATCTTACTGCAATTACAGGACAGAAACCCATTATTACGCGGGCGAAAAAGTCAATTGCATCCTACAAGCTCAGGGCGGGGATGCCTATTGGGTGCAAGGTCACGTTGCGGGGAGAGAGGATGTACCACTTTTTGGATAAGCTCTTTAATGTGGCCCTGCCCAGAATCCGAGACTTTCGGGGAGTGTCTCCTGACGGGTTTGACGGCAGAGGCAACTACACCCTGGGCCTTAAGGAGCAACTGGTATTTCCCGAGATAGTCTATGATAAGATAGATAAACTCAGAGGGATGGATATCTCTATTGTTACTACTGCCGGAACAGATGAAGAAGGATATGAACTTCTTAAAGCTATGGGTATGCCTTTCTCCGGATAAGCCCGGAGAGTCAATCTGGGTCCGGTGACGGAAGGGGGATGGCTTTGGCTAAGACAAGTCTCATGGAGAAACAGAGGCGGCCCAAGAAATACCGAGTAAGACATTATAACAGGTGTCCTATATGCGGACGACCTAGGGCATATATGAGAAAATTCGATATGTGCAGGATATGCTTCCGTAGGCTCGCGTCGCAGGGCGAAATCCCTGGAGTTAGGAAGGCGAGCTGGTGATGGCCACTGCCAAGCAATTCCGCATATGGAGGAGGTCGATGTGAATGGTAACGACGGACCCTATTGCTGATATGCTCACGAGGATTAGGAACGCCAATACCGTTATGAGGGACGTCGTTGAGGTCCCCTCCTCGCGGGTGAAGCGCGACATCGCGAAGATCCTTAAGGAAGAGGGATATATTAGGGACTATGAGGTAATTGCCGATAGGAAGCAGGGTATTCTGCGACTTTATCTGAAGTATGGTCCCAACAAGGAAAGAGTGATTACCGGTCTGAAACGCATAAGTAAGCCGGGACTTCGGGTCTACGCTAATAAGGATAATATTCCGAAGGTCCTTGGAGGCCTTGGCATAGCGGTCATATCCACCCCCAAAGGTATCATGGCCGACAAAACTGCCAGACGGGAAGGCGTGGGCGGAGAAGTAATCTGCTATGTGTGGTAGGGGGTGAAGTGTAATGTCCAGGATCGGAAAAATGCCTGTACCAATTCCCGCCGGAGTAGAGGCAGAGATAGACGGCGTCACTGTCAGAGTTAAAGGGCCCAAGGGGTCGCTCACAAGGCGCATCAGCCCGAAGATGAGGGTCTCCATAGAGGATGGCAATATTATTGTGAGCCGCCCTAATGACGGGAAGGAAGCAAGATCTCTTCACGGACTGACGAGGACCCTCATTGCGAATATGGTAAAAGGCGTAACTGAAGGTTATCAGAAGACCCTTCTGATCTCCGGGACGGGTTATAGAGCCACTCAGCAAGGTAATAAGCTAGTCCTGGGGATGGGGTTGTCACATCCGGTAGAAATTGTGCCGCCGGACGGTATCGAGATAGAAGTTCCTTCACCCACCAGAATTGTGGTGAAAGGTATAGACAAGGAACTGGTCGGCCAAATTTCGGCTGAAATTAGAGCAATTCGCCCGCCGGAACCGTACAAGGGTAAAGGTATCAGGTATGAAGGCGAGCGAGTCCGCATGAAAGCCGGCAAGGCAGGCAAGGCCGCAGGCGGTAGGTAGAGCGGAACGTATGGAGGGTGGGGTAAGTCATGTTTAAGCGTGAAGACAGGAAGGTTGCAAGGGCCAGGCGACATCGCCGGCTAAGAAAACGCATATCAGGTACTCCGGATAGCCCCCGTCTAGCTGTCGCCAGGTCACTAAAGCATATTTACGCTCAGATTATTGACGATCAAAGCGGGACTACTTTAGCGTTCGCGTCCAGCCTTGACCCGGAGATTAAGTCGAAGGTAAATAGCGGCGGTAACATTGAAGCTGCACGTTTAGTTGGGAAGCTTATTGCCGAGAGGGCGCAGGAAAGAGGTATCAAGCGGGTGGTATTTGATCGCGGAGGCAACCTTTATCACGGAAGAGTTGCTGCTGTAGCAGAAGGAGCTCGCGAAAGCGGACTGGAGTTTTAAGGTCCGGGGAAGTGGGTGAATGAGATTATGATGGAGTTCGAAGGTCCGGAACTTAAGGAAAAAGTTGTAAACATAGACCCTGTGGCGAAGACTACCAAAGGAGGGCGCACGCGGAGCTTTCGTGCTCTCGTGGTGGTAGGAGACGGCAATGGGCGCGTAGGTACAGGTGTAGGCAAGGCTGCTGAGGTTGCCGAGGCCATTCGCAAAGGCGCCGAAGAGGCGAAGAAGAATATGTTTAACGTTCCCATTGTCGAGACCACCATCCCTCATGAGGTCATGGGAAGGGCAGGCGCAGGTAAAGTGCTGTTAAAACCTGCTTCACCTGGCACAGGGGTGATAGCAGGCGGTCCGGTAAGGGCGGTCTTAGAGCTGGCCGGTATTCGCGATATTCTTACGAAGTCTTTGGGATCTGCCAATCCCTTCAACGTTGTTCGTGCCACGGAGCAAGGGCTTAAATCCCTGAACACGGCAGAAGAAGTAGCGAAGCGGAGAGGGAAATCTGTGGAGGATATACTTGGCTAGGGGGTGTGGCAGATGTTAGGAGACGTTAATGCCAAAGATAATCAGGAGACAAAAGGGATGCTCAAGATCACATTGAAACGAAGCGTTATAGGCAGACCGAAAGACCAGAAGGCGACTGTCAAGGCCCTTGGGCTTAGAAAGCTCAATCAATCTCGTTGTCTTCCTGATAACCCTGCTGTTAGAGGGATGATTGAAAAGGTCGCCCATCTGGTTGATGCGGAAGAAGTCACGAAATAGGAGGTGGCTCCATTGAGACTTGAGCGGCTGTCCCCGCCGGAAGGTGCTAAACGAGCTCCGAGACGAGTCGGCAGAGGGATTGGGAGTGGTCGTGGTAAAACTTCAGGTCGGGGTCACAAGGGACAAAGAGCCAGGTCCGGTGGGACCAAAGGCCCCATGTTTGAAGGAGGTCAGATGCCTTTAGTCAGGCGAGTGCCGAAGCGAGGATTCACCAATCCCTTCAAGGTTAAATTTGTTCCCGTCAATGTACGGGCTTTGGAGGTATTTGAGGAAAATTCGGTAATTTCACCTGAAACACTTCAGGCATCAGGTATAATCAAGCGGTCTCGCGACCGTGTAAAGATCCTGGGCGAAGGCGACATAACGAAACCGCTTACTGTCAGGGCCCATGCATTCAGCCGATCTGCAGTGACAAAGATAGAGCAAGCAGGCGGCAAAGTCGAGGTGATATAGGTTGCTAGGAGCACTTGCCAGCGCCTTCAGGATCCCAGAACTCAGGAAGAAGATTCTTTACACCATAGGGCTGCTCGCCGTTTACCGTGTTGCATCGTTTATCCCTGTCCCTGGGGTGGATGTTGCACAACTTGTGAGGATTTTTGGAGAGACCGGGCTTTTTCAGTTTCTGGATATGTTCGCAGGCGGCGCGCTGCTCCGATTTACAGTTTTCGCTATGGGCGTAGGCCCGTACATCACTTCGTCCATTGTTATACAGCTATTGCAGGTAGTGATCCCCAGTCTTGAAGAGATGGCCAAATCCGGGGTGGAAGGCAGACGCAAGCTTTCACAGTGGACCAGGTACTGCGCGGTGATCCTTGCAGTTATTCAAGGTACTGCGATTACATTTGGGATACGAGGAGCGTTGGATGATTCAAGCACTATGTCAGTGCTCCTCATCATAGTAACATTGACTGCAGGCACTGCGTTCTTGATGTGGCTGGGAGAGAAGATTTCTGAAAACGGAATAGGAAACGGAATATCCCTTATTATTTTCACAGGTATCATCGCGAGATTGCCTGCGACATTTCGCAGCATAATTGCCAGTATTGGCCAGGGCGGAGTCGGCATAGTCGGCGCTCTGCTATATATTGTTATCACTTTGATATCAATAGTCGCGGTAGTCGCGATAACTTTGGCAAGTCGCAGAGTCCCTGTTCAATATGCAAAGCGTGTTGTCGGCCGCAAGGTATATGGAGGACAAAGCACACACATTCCCCTTAGCGTAAATCAGGCCGGCGTAATCCCGGTGATTTTCGCTTCGTCACTCCTGGCGTTTCCTGCGACTCTCGCGCAGTTCGTGCCTAAGCTTGCCTTCATGTCTGAGTGGCTGCGGGGTGACAGTGTTTCGTATGTGATTGTCTACTCGTTGCTCATTATGGGCTTTACGTACTTCTACACTGCCATAACCTTCAATGTTGTGGAGGTGTCCGGTAATCTTAAGAAGTACGGAGGGTTTATCCCTGGTATTCGTCCGGGGAGGCCGACTGTGGAATACTTGGAGCGTATATTGTCAAGGCTTACTTTTGTCGGCGGGCTGTTTCTGGCTGTCATAGCGATACTGCCCAATATCATGACCAGTGTCACGAAACTCAGTGGAGTGAGTTTCGGCGGAACTGCGCTTCTCATCGTGGTCGGGGTCGCTCTTGACACTATGAAACAAATAGAGGCCCAGCTCTTGATGCGGCAATATGAAGGCTTCATGAAGTAGGGGGAAGAGACATGCGCCTTGTTCTACTGGGTCCTCCTGGGGTCGGAAAAGGAACTCAGGCAGTAAAACTCAGCATGCACTTTGGTGTGCCGCACATATCTACAGGGGATATGTTTCGAGAAGCGTTGGCTAAGAAAACGCCGCTGGGCCTATTGGCGAAGGAGTATCTTGACTCAGGGAAGCTCGTTCCCAATGACATCACCATCGGGCTTGTCAGGGATAGGTTGGAGAATCCCGATTGCGCCGAGGGGTTCATTCTCGACGGATTCCCGCGAGACGTAGCTCAGGCTGAAGCCCTGGAAAAGCTCCTTTGGAGCCTCGGCGTTTCATTGGATGCAGCAATCTATATCTGTGCCGGGTCTGATGTTGTTGTGAGGCGTATTTCAGGACGTCGGGTTTGTGAGGCCTGCGGGGCTACGTATCACGTATCGTTTAACCCACCGCCTGAGGACGGCAAATGTCCAAAATGCGGAGGCCGCATTTATCAGCGCGGGGATGACACGGAAGAGACTGTGCGCGAAAGGCTTAGGGTATATAAGGACTTGACAGAACCTGTAGTTGACTATTATAAGGGTCTTGGTATCCTGAAAACGGTCGATGGTGAAAAGGATGCCGATGAGGTTCTTGACATAATTATCTCGATGGTTTAAGGAAGGCAATAATCTTGAGAAAAATAACTCCGTTGGTTATTTGCAAAAGCCCTGAAGAAATTGATATCATGAAGAAGTCAGGTGCAATTCTCGCAGAACTTTTAGACGAGTTGCGCGGATTCATAAAGCCTGGGATTACCACCTCAGATATTGACGCATTTGCTGAGGAGTTTATCTTAAGTCGAGGGGCTAATCCATCGTTCAAAGGCCTATATGGTTTTCCGGCCAGTGCATGCGTGTCTGTAAATGAAGAGGTTGTCCATGGCATTCCCGGTAACAGGAAGCTGGTCGAGGGCGATATAGTCAGTATAGATGTAGGCGCTGAAGTCGAGGGGTTTCACTGTGATAGTGCAATGACTTTTCCTGTGGGTCGGGTTTCAAGTGAAGCAATGAAGCTCATAAGAACGACTGAGGAATCTCTTTACCGCGGCATTGAGCAGGCGCGAATCGGTATGCGAATAGCTGATATATCCAGAGCGATACAGAGTTATGCGGAGTCAAGAGGGTTTTCGATTATCAGAGCCCTTTCGGGACACGGGGTAGGTCGCAAACTTCATGAAGAGCCTGCAATTCCTAATTTTGTGATTCGTGGTGAACCCGGGCCTGTTTTGGCTGATGGTATGACATTAGCTATAGAGCCTATGGTAAATGTGGGTGGGCCGGATGTGAAGACTCTTAATGATAACTGGACAGTGGTCACTTGCGACGGCTCGCTTTCAGCGCATTTTGAGCACTCAGTTGCTGTAACCTGCGAGGGGCCGGTAATACTCACTGCTCTCTAGGTGGGAGGACAGCCCGGGATGGAACCTAGATTAGGACAACTGGTGGTATCAGCGGCAGGTAGGGACAGAGGCAGATGTTATATAGTAGCAAGAATTCTTGACGATACTACTGTCGCAGTCACTGACGGGGCTTACAGGCCGGTTTCGAAGCCTAAGAAGAAAAACGTGAGACATCTTATGATGACACGGACTATAGCAAGCTCTCTCAGTGAGAAACTCCTCCAAGGGATAGCCATAACAAATGAGGAGGTGCGTGAAGCTTTGAAGATAAACGGCAAAGCTGAATTAGAAAGGACGGACTGTTCCAATGGGTAAGAAGGACGCGATAGAGGTGGAGGGAACCGTCATCGAGGCATTGCCCAATGCGATGTTCAGGGTGGAGCTGGAAAATGGGCATAGGGTTCTCGCTCACGTGTCCGGAAAGATGCGTATGAATTTTATCAGGATTTTGCCCGGTGATAAGGTAACCATGGAGTTATCCCCATATGACCTGTCAAGAGGCAGAATAACATATAGGTTTAAGTAGTTCGAAGCTGCTTTCCATTGCTGTAGCGCTATAGCGCCGGGAGGTTTTTTTATGAAGGTTAGGCCGTCTGTGAAGAAGATCTGTGATAAATGCAAGATAATCAAGCGTAAGGGCACTGTAATGGTGATTTGCGAAAACCCCAAACATAAACAGCGTCAGGGCTAGGGTGGAGGTGAAACGCATAAATGGCAAGAATTGCAGGAGTTGACCTCCCGAGGGATAAGAGGATTGAAGTGGCTCTAACCTATATCTATGGCATTGGCCGGTCCACTGCCAGGCGGATTGTGGAAAGCACAGGGCTGGACCCCTATACCAGGGTGAGCGATCTCACTGAGGACGAGATAGCGCGTCTTAGGGAGGTTATCGATAGAGAGTACAAGGTAGAAGGGGAGCTCCGTGCGGAGCAGGCCTCTCACATAAAGAGGCTTATAGATATCGGTTCTTATCGCGGACTTCGCCATCGCAGAGGCCTGCCTGTCAGGGGTCAGCGTACTCGGACTAACGCAAGAACCAGAAAAGGCCCTAAGAAGACAGTTGGTGCTCGCAGAGCGAGATCTTAGGCAGGCGTTTCAGTGATTGGCAGCCCTGAGAAGGCAGGGCAGGAGCCGCAAAACAGCGGATAAGTCAAAAGCGGTAATTGAGAAAGGGGAGCGCCGAGTGTGGCTAAAAGGCGAACAACAAGGCTTAGAAGGCGTGAAAGAAAGAACATAGAGAGCGGTGTCGCACACATTCGCTCAACGTTCAACAATACCATTATAACGATAACTGACCCTCATGGCGCAGTTGTGTCTTGGGCAAGCGCAGGCACTTCAGGATTCAAAGGATCTCGGAAGGGGACTCCGTTTGCTGCGCAGATGGCGGCCGAAGTCGCTGCCAAGACCGCAATGGATCACGGGATGCGTCAGATAGAGGTTTTGGTCAAAGGCCCCGGTTCAGGGAGAGAGGCAGCGATTAGGGCACTCCAGGCTGCAGGTCTTGAAGTGAATATGATCCGCGACGTCACTCCGATTCCTCATAACGGGTGCAGACCGCCTAAGCGAAGGCGAGTATAGTCTAATGAAGACTCCATCTGGAGGTGGAAACTTATATGGCAAGGTATACCGGCCCGGTTTGCAGACAGTGTCGTCGCGAAGGGCTCAAACTATATCTCAAAGGTGACAGATGCTATACTGAAAAGTGTGCGGTGGACAAGAGATCCTATCCTCCCGGAGAGCACGGGACAGGCCGTAAGAAAGCTTCAGAATACGCCTTGCAGCTGCGTGAAAAGCAGAAGCTACGTCGCGCGTATGGCGTGCTTGAAAGGCAGTTTGAAAGGTACTTTGATATGGCTACGAGAGCTCGTGGCATGATTACCGGGGAAGCGCTTCTTCAGATCCTTGAGTCCAGACTCGATAATATTGTATATAGGATCGGTTTCGCGTCATCAAGGCCGGAAGCGCGTCAAATGGTGATGCATGGACATATTGCGGTTAACGGGCGCAAGGTGGATATTCCGTCTTATTTGGTAAAGCCGGGGGATGTCGTAGCAGTGCGTGAAAAAAGCCGTGAGCTTGTTCCGTTCAGGAAAGCTCAAGAGACAGCGGAAGACCGCACGATTCCGGAATGGCTGTCTCTTCATGCGGACGGTCTTACCGCGACAGTCGTGAATCTGCCGTCAAGGGATCAGATTGATATTCCTGTTCAGGAGCATATGGTGGTTGAGCTCTACTCAAGGTAATCTGTATAGATTTGGTCTCAACTATGTGTATCAGATACCAACTGCAGGGACCAGGAGGGAGACCTATATGATTGAAATTGAGAAGCCCAGAGTCGAGTGTGAAGAGCTCACGGACACCTACGGAAAGTTCGTGGTGGAACCTCTCGAGCGGGGGTACGGGGTGACTTTAGGGAATTCCTTGCGTAGGGTATTGCTGTCGTCTCTGCCAGGAGCTGCTGTTGCTTCTGTCAAGATAGAAGGAGTCCTCCATGAGTTTTCGGTAATACCCGGAGTCGTTGAGGACACCATCGACATAATCCTGAACCTCAAGGAACTCCTGGTTAAGTTGCATTCTGACGAACCCAAGACCCTCCGAATTGAGATGGAAGGCGAGGGCGAGGTAACGGCTGCTGACATTATTGCCGATGCTGATGTGGAGATTCTGAATCCGGATCTTCATATTGCCACGCTCGATAAAGACGGTAGGCTGTATATGGAGATCGTTGTGGAGACAGGCAGAGGTTACTTGCCTGCTGACAGACGTACGTTAGAACCTGTTATCGGTGTTATACCAGTAGACTCTATTTTCACACCGGTGAAAAGAGTGAATTATGTCGTGGAGAACACCCGTGTCGGACAGGTGACTGACTACGACAGACTGATCCTTGAAACCTGGACTGATGGAAGCATATCTCCCAAGGAAGCCGTAAGCCTGTCAGCCAGGATACTTACCAGCCATCTTCAGCTGTTTACAGGCCTCACAGAGGCGGCTCAAGATGTGGAGATAATGGTGGACAAGTCGGAGGACACCAAAGACAAGGTGCTTGATATGCCCATTGAGGAGCTGGATTTGTCAGTCCGTTCCTACAATTGCTTAAAGCGAGCAGGCATCAACACCGTAGAAGAACTCATCAAGAAAACGGAAGAAGACATGATGAAAGTGAGAAACCTTGGCAAGAAATCGCTGGAGGAAGTCAAGTCTAAACTGAATGATCTTGGGCTTGCCCTCCGTCCGTCAGAAGATCAGGAGTAAAGGTGTCAAGGGATTTTGGGGGGATTAGGCAGTGAATCGCGGAAAACTGGGACGAACCGGCGCGCATAGGAAAGCCATGTTCCGAAATTCTGTGACCTCGCTCTTCGAGCATGAGAAGATTCGCACCACTATGGGCAAGGCAAAGCAGGTCAAGCCTGAAGCGGAACGGCTTATAACCTTGGCGAAGAGAGGGGATTTGCACGCACGCAGACTCGTAGAGGCCTATGTCGTTGATCCTAAGGTTGCAAAGAAACTGTTTGATGATATAGCTCCCAGGTATAAGGATCGCGACGGTGGTTATGTGCGCATCGTCAGGCTTGGGGAACGTCGTGGCGATGGTGCGCCTGAGGTGATAATGGAGTTAGTATGAGAGCGCGCATTTAGCGTTCTTGACTATAGCCTCTTTCAAGAGCCTGGCAGGAGTGCGCTGACGCGCACTTTTTGCGGGTTATAGGAGGTTTAGAGGTTGAATCAAGTCGGCGATAGAATTATCGAGACAGAGAATCTGGTCTACGCATACAGCCAAGATCAAGAAGGAGAAACGCGGGCTCTCGACGGGATTAATCTTACAATCACACGTGGGGAGTTTGTTGTAATCATCGGGCGTAACGGGTCAGGCAAGTCAACGTTGGCCAAACACTTTAATGCCCTGTTTCTTCCTACCGTGGGTACAGTCCGTATAAACGGAATGGATACACAAGATCCCCGGCATCTTTGGAAAATCCGTCAGACTGTCGGCATGGTCTTTCAGAATCCGGATAACCAGATAGTCTCTACAACAGTTGAAGAAGACGTCGCATTCGGCCCTGAAAACCTAGGGATTCCACCTGATGAGATCCGTAGGAGAGTTGACTTGGCTCTGGAATGGGTGGGTATGTCAGAGTACATGCGTCACGCCCCTCATCTTTTGTCCGGCGGACAGAAACAGCGTGTAGCTATAGCCGGCGTTCTTGCTATGCGTCCTGAGTGTATTGTCCTGGACGAACCCACCGCTATGCTCGATCCTTCAGGTAGGAGAGAGGTTCTTGATACAGTGCGGAGGCTTAACAAGGAAGACGGTATTACAGTTGTTTTGATTACTCATTTTATGAATGAGGCTGTTCTTGGTGACAGAGTAGTGGTAATGGATGCAGGGAAGATTGTCATGGATGATGTTCCCAGAAAGGTTTTCAGTCAGGTAGAGCTTATAAGACGGCTCCATCTCGATGTCCCCGACGTTACACGACTGGCGTACGAGTTGGATAGTAGCGGGGTTTCCGTTCCTCGGGATGTGCTGACAGTAGAGGAATTCGCCAATGCGCTGTGTGGATTTTAGATTTTATTCAAAGAGCGCTGTAGCTTCATGCGGGGAGTGAATAAGATACTGTGTCTATCCGGGTAGAGAACCTGTCCCACACGTATAATCCCGGCACTCCGTTTGAGCAGTGCGCTATTGACAATGTAACTCTCGAGATAAAGGATGGGGAGTTTGTCGCAATAGTCGGAGAGACCGGTTCAGGCAAGTCTACTCTGATTCAACACTTCAACGGCTTGCTCAAACCCACTGAGGGCCGGGTGTTGGTTGACGGTGTGGACATTTGGGGGAAAGGCGTGCACCTTAAGGCAATACGACAAAAGGTGGGCCTCGTATTTCAATATCCTGAGCATCAGCTTTTTGAAGAGACTGTCTTCAAAGACATAGCCTTTGGTCCACGGAACATGGGCCTTGACGATGATGAAGTTGAAAAACGAGTAAAACAGGCTATGAAGATGGTAGGGTTAGATTTTAAGACCGTATGTGACAGATCCCCGTTTGAGCTGTCCGGCGGGGAGAAGAGACGCGTGGCGATGGCAGGGGTAATTGCTATGGAACCTTCTGTAATCGTCCTGGATGAACCTGCATCCGGTCTGGATCCTTTCGGCCGTGATCAGGTGCTGACTGAGATCCAACAGTTGCATCGAGAATTCGGTTTCACTGTCATCCTTGTCTCTCATAGTATGGAGGATGTGGCTAAGCTTGCCCGGAGAGTGATCGTGTTTCACCGAGGGAAGCTTATTGCAGACGGGCCTACCAGGGATGTTTTTAACATGGAGGATGTCTTAAGCCGAGCAGGCCTTGAGGTGCCGCAAATAACCAGGCTAATGCAAGAGCTTGGCGAGCGAAACATGAAGGTGAGGACGGATATCCTCAGTGTGGAGGAGGCAAAACACGAGATTCTCCGAGTCCTAAGGAGTGAAGGCCGTGTTTCGTAACATTACGCTTGGTCAGTACATGCCCGGGACCTCGTTTGTGCATAGACTTGACCCAAGGATAAAAATTCTTGTGACGCTTACAGTCATTACTATTTTATTCATGGTTGATACGCTTGTCGGGTACAGCCTTGTTTTCCTGTTTATATTAGGCGTCATACTTCTGGCAGGCCTTCCTACGAGATTCGTCCTATACAATATAAGGCCTTTGTTGTTCATACTTGTCTTGACTTTTGGGCTTCATCTTTTCATGAATGAAGGGCGCACTCTCTTTTCCATAGGTCCGTTAGTCGCCACGTACGAAGGGGCATTTAAAGGTTTTACAATGGCTTTTCGTCTTGTCCTTCTTGTTCTGGGCACTTCGATTCTTACGTTGACCACGTCTCCGATGGAATTGACGGATGGTTTGGAGAATCTTCTTTCACCTATGAGGCGCGTAGGGATTCCCGCTCATGAGCTTGCCATGATGATGACGATAGCCCTTAGGTTTATCCCGACTCTGCTCGAGGAGACAGATAAGATTATGAAGGCGCAGATGGCGCGAGGAGCGGATTTCGAGACAGGCAACGCCATTCAGAGAGCTAAAAGCCTTATACCACTTCTGGTGCCGCTGTTTGTCAATGCATTTCGACGCGCTGATGAACTTGCGATGGCCATGGAAGCCAGGTGCTATCGAGGAGGCGAAGGGCGCACCAGGATGAAGCAGATGAAGCTTACGACAGGCGACGTGTTGACCGGGGTGGTAGTTTCTGCCGGGATGGTAGCTATAGCCATATATCTATGAGCACAGAACGTCTCTGGGATACGAAATATATGCCCGATGGTATGCAGCACAGCGGACAGGAAGAGAAAAAAGGAAATTCCCGAACACGCAAGGATTGTGACGGATGATTTGGACAAGATAGGCGGTCTGATAATGGGAGCTGACAACGTGCACGCTACGAGGCATGACAGCGATCAAAGACCTAAAGGCGTTCTGATAAGTAAGACCGGGTATGTGAATGCATGGCGAAACATAAAACTGGTTGTGGAATATGACGGAACCGGGTACTGCGGTTTCCAGCGCCAAAAGAATCTTCCCACTATCCAGGCGGAATTGGAGATTGCTATCGAAACTATTACGAAAACCTATTCTCATGTGACAGCATCAGGACGCACTGATGCCGGCGTTCATGCATTGGGGCAGGTAGTCAATTTTAGGACTCATGCGAGAATACCTGTGGACAAGTTTGTGCCTGCTCTAAACAGCGTGCTACCTAAAGACATCCGTGTTCGGAGCGCTGAGGAGGTTCCTTGGAGGTTTCATGCCAGGTATGACGCCTGCTGGAAGACCTATGCATATTCAATTGATACCAGGCCTGTACCGTCAGTGTTTATACGCAACTTCGCCTACCATTTGAGTGTGCCCCTGAACTTAGAAGAAATGAAGACAGCTGCCGAGTCCTTAGTCGGCGTACATGACTTCAGTTCATTCGCATCCTCAGGCGGAAGCGTGAAGACATTCACGCGCAATGTCAGGCGACTGGAGATTACGACACGTGATGATCCTATTCTCAGAATCCTGATTGAGGCTGACGGGTTTCTGTACAACATGGCAAGGACGATAGTAGGGACCCTGCTTGAAGTCGGACAGGGCAAGATCCGCGCCACAGACGTTTCGCGCATAAGGGACGCCCGGGACAGAAGACTTGCAGGGCCGCGAGCGCCTGCATGCGGTCTTTGTCTGATTAAGGTTGACTATGATGAAAGTCATTTTCGGTACAACGACGATCATCTGTCAACGGACAGTGAAAATGTCACCCCTAAATACGTTCATTGGGACTGAGAAAATGTCACCCCCTGTATCGAGGTGGGTGTGTCAGGTGGTGGCCTTGAGACACATTGATGCCTTTTGGGGCAAGA